>Ga0308414_1000168_pt1 | contig 40518 bp, 37 predicted proteins | sample HotsprSampleOS50_FD_205667 | JGI IMG/M metagenome (GOLD analysis project Ga0308414, IMG submission 205667) | Hot spring phototrophic mat microbial communities from Octopus Spring, Yellowstone National Park, Wyoming, United States - 20090730_OS50 ... | reverse complement strand
GATGCGGCGCGCACCCTCGCCGCGAGCTTGCAGATGCAGATTGAGTTGGCTAGGGAACGGGTACGCTCTGCCCAGGCGCAGGTGGAGGTGCTACGCCAAGACCTGGACAACTACACCATCCGCGCCCCCTTTGCCGGCATTGCTGTGTCCAAGGACGCGCAACCCGGCGAGATGGTCTCGCCGGTGTCGGCGGGGGGGTCATTCACCCGCACCGGCATCTCCACCATCGTGGACATGTCGTCCCTGGAGATCGAGGTGGATGTAAACGAGTCGTACATCGCCAGGGTTGCCCCCGGCCAGCGCGTCGAAGCCACCTTGGACGCCTACCCCGACTGGCGCTTGCCGGCGTCGGTGCGCACCATCATCCCGTCGGCGGACCGCCAGAAGGCGACGGTGAAAGTGCGCATCTCCTTCGATCAGCTGGATCCGCGGATCTTGCCGGATATGGGGGTGAAGGTCGCCTTCCTGCAAGGGCAGCCGGTGGGGGAAGGGGAGGCGGCGGCGCGTGTGACCGTACCCAGCGCGGCGGTGCGCCGGGACGGCGGTGGTGACGTGGTGTTCGTGCTGGCTGACGGCGTCTTGGAGCGGCGCGCCGTGCGCGCCGGCCAGGATAGCGGTGGCAGTGTGGAGATCCTCGGCGGGCTCAGTGCCGGTGAGCTGGTGGTGGTCTCCTCGCCCGGCAAGCTGGAGGATGGCAAAAGGGCGAGGGCGAAGCGTTGAAGGGCCGGGTTTCTCGCTTGGCGTGGCGGACAGAAGGTCGATCAGGGAGGACGGCATGGTGAGGGTGGACGGCGTCGACGCGCCCGAGACGTTGATCCAGGTGCGCAACTTGGACAAGCGCTACCAACGGGGCAGCGAGGAGATCCACGTGCTGCAGGGGCTCAATCTGGACGTGACGCCGGGGGAGTTCGTCGCGTTCATGGGCCCCTCGGGGTCGGGCAAGACGACGCTGCTCAACCTCTTGGGCGGGTTGGACGTGCCCACATCGGGCAGCATTACCGTGGCCGGCGACGAACTGACGCGTATGTCGGCGGCGAAGCTGACCCGCTGGCGGGCCCGCCACGTGGGCTTCATCTTCCAGATGTACAACCTGCTGCCGGTGCTGACGGCCTTCGGCAACGTGGAGCTGCCCCTGTTGCTGACCAAGCTGAACCGCGCCCAGCGACGGCGGCAGGTGGAGACCGCCCTGGCCCTGGTGGGCCTGGCGGACCGCATGGACCACTACCCGCGCCAACTGTCGGGGGGCCAGGAGCAGCGCGTCGCCATCGCCCGCGCCATCGTTGCCGACCCTTCGTTCCTGCTGTGCGACGAGCCCACCGGCGACCTCGACCGGGCGAGCGCCGAGGAGATCTTGGATTTGCTCACGGCGCTGGCCAAGGAGCACGGTAAGACTATCCTTATGGTCACCCACGACCCGCGCGCGGCGGCCCGCGCCGACCATATCTTGCACCTGGACAAGGGTGTGCTGGTGGAAACCGCCGGAGAGGGGGCGCGGCCGTGAAGTACCTGGGGCTGGTGCTGGCCAATTTGCGCCGCAAGAAGACGCGCACCCTGCTCACCGTGGGCTCCTTCGCCGTGGCGCTGTTTCTGTTTGGGCTGCTAGCGGCGATCCACTTCGCTTTTTACCAGGGTATCGAGGTGGCGGGGGTCGATCGCCTGGTAGTGATCAACCGGGTGTCGATCATCCAGCCGCTGCCCGTCTCCTACCGCGAGAGGCTGCTGCAGATGGCCGGTGTGCAGGCGGTGACTTCGGCCAACTGGTTCGGCGGCGTGTACCAAGACGAGCGCAACTTTTTCCCCCAGTTTGCGGTGGATCACGAAACCTACCGCGACATGTTCCCCGAGTTCGTCATCCCCGACCAGGAGTGGGCGGCGTTTTCCAGCGACCGCGAGGGGTGCGTGGTGGGTGCGGCGCTGGCGCAGCGCTACGGCTGGAAGTTGGGGGATCGCATTCCCATCCGCGGAACCATCTTCCCTGGCATCTGGGAGTTCAACGTCCGCGCCATCTACCGCGGCAGTCGGCCGGGCGACGACGAAGGGCAGTTCTGGTTCCGTCGTGACTACCTGGAGGAACGCGCTCCGCAGTGGATCAAGGGCCTGGTGGGGTGGTACACGGTGCGGGTGGCCGATGCGGATACCGCAGCGGCGGTGGCGCGTGCCATCGACGATCGTTTCGCCAACTCGCCGTTCGAGACCAAGACCGAACCGGAGCGCGCCTTTGCCGCCTCTTTTGCTAAGCAGATGGGGAATATCCAGGCGCTGATCTTGATCATTGGCGGGGTGGTGTTCTTTACCTTGCTGCTGGTCACTGGCAATACCCAGGCGCTGGCAGTGCGCGAGCGCACCACCGAGCTGGCAGTGCTTAAAACCGTGGGGTTTTCCGATCACCTCACGCTCCTGCTGGTGCTGGCCGAGTCGACCTTGGTGGCGCTGGTGGGCGGGGTGGCAGGGATCCTGGCGGCCAAACTCGTCACCCCGGGACTCACGCAGGCGCTGCCCGGCTTCACGGTTTACTTGCCGACTGCGGACCTGCTGATGGGAGTGGCGCTGGCCCTCGCCGTGGGAGTAGCGGCGGGGATTCTGCCCGCCGTTTCGGCCATGCGCCTGCGGGTGGTGGACGCACTGCGGAGGGTGTAGGGATGGCCATACCTCTCATGTACAACGTGCGGAGCGTACGCCAGCGCTGGGTGTCGGCCATCGTCGCGGTGGCAGGGATCGCCGGCACGGTGGCGGTGTTCGTGGCGATGCTGGCTCTGGCCAAAGGCTTTCAGGCGACGCTGGTGGCCTCAGGATCGCCGGAGAACGCTCTGGTGAGACGGGCAGGGGCGTCCTCCGAAATGGAATCCATCCTGGCGCTGGATCAAATTCGGGTGCTCGAGACCGCGCCCGGTGTCGGTCGGGACGAGCGCGGGCCGCTGGTTAGCGCGGAAGTGGTGGTGGTGGCGGCATTCCCCCTAGCGGCCACGGGAACCGACGCCAACGTACAAGTGCGCGGCGTGTCACCCCGTGCCTTTGCGGTGCGCCCGTCGGTCCGCATGGTGGCGGGGCGGGCCTTCGAACCGGGGTTGGCGGAGTTGGTGGTGGGAAGCAACGCGGCCCGTGCGTATGCCGGCTTCGAACTGGGCAGCCAGGTTCGCTTTGGAGGCGGGAGCTGGACGGTGGTGGGGGTGTTCGACGCTGGGGGCAGCGCCTTCGATTCGGAGCTATGGTGTGACGCCAACGTGTTGAATCAGGTCTTCCAGCGACCCCAGAACAACTTTCAATCCCTAACCGTGCGCCTGCGCGATGCCCAGGCGTTGCGGGAGTTCAAAGATGCGGCCACTTCCGATCCCCGTCTCACCGTGCAGGTGGACCGGGAGGTGGAGTACTACGAAAAGCAGTCCCGCCTGCTCACCCGGCTGATCACCGTGCTGGGCACGCTCATTGCCGTGGTTATGGGGATTGGAGCGGTGTTCGCTGCCCTCAACACCATGTACTCGGCGGTGGCGCAGCGGGCTCGGGAGATCGCCACCATGCGGGCGCTGGGGTTCTCACGTGCGGCGGTGGTGACGTCGTTCTTGATTGAAGCGCTGCTCATTGCCCTGGCGGGAGGGTTGCTGGGGTGCCTGCTGGTGCTGCCACTCAACGGTCTGACCACCGGGACGATGAACTGGCAGACGTTCTCACACCTGTCCTTCGCCTTTCGGGTGTCGCCGTCGCTCCTCCTTACCGGCGTGGCTTTCTCCCTACTCATGGGGGTGGTCGGCGGGCTGCCGCCGGCGCTGCGGGCGGCCAGACTGCCGGTGGCCGCCGCGCTCAGGGAGCTGTAGCTGAAGCTCGCAGCCATCTGCCCCGCTGGCACCCGTCCCTGGGGGAGAATCCTACAGCTGGCGATGGTTCCCTGGAGAGGAGACCTCGTGAGCAGTGTAACATGATGAGGGGGGCAGGAGCGGTACGGTGTGGGCCGGCGAGGTTGCGACGGGAGGTCGGCGATGACGACACGGCAGGTGGGTGGCGTGCTGGTGGCGGCGGCGCTGATGTGCGGGTGCAGCGGCGAACTGCGGGTCGGGGTGGTGCTCCCCGAGACCGGCACGGCAGCGGTCTACGGCGCCTCGATCAAGCAGGGCATTCAGCTGGCCTTCGAGCACGGCAAGGCCAACGGCACGATGCCCGCCAACTTGATCGTGGAGTACCGGGACAGCCAGTCCCTCCCCGAGGTGGCGGCGGCGCTGGCCAAGGAGCAGTACGACCGGGGGGCGCTGGCGGTGATCGGCGGGGTGACGACGGCCGAGGCGCAGGCCATGGTGGGGGAGGCGAACCGGGCCAGGGCCGTCCTCATGTCGCCCTCGGCTTCGGCTCCCGACTTATCGCGCAACAGCATGTTTTTCTTTCGTACCTGCGCTTCGGACGATTATGAAGGCCCGCAGATCGTCAAGATCCTCACCCGCTCTCCCGACACCCGCAGTGTTCTCATCATCCAGGAGCCGGGCCCGTACGCCAGTGGCTTGCTTCCAGTGGTTCTGGGCGAGATGCGCAAACGCAACATCGAAGTGTGCGGCAATGCACCGATCCAAATGACCGACGTCGACTGGGAGCGCAAGCTGCACGATCGCATCACCGCGCAGCAGCCTTCCGTGGCCTTTGTGTGCGCTTCGGGCGGCAACTTGCTGGATGCCATCCGCTCGCTGCGCGCGGTGCGTTTCCCGGGGACTATCGTGACGCCTTCCGGGGTGGCGGCGCGGGAGATCGTTCAACAGGGGGGGGCCGCGCTGGAAGGCGTCATGTTCCCCATGGTGGCGTTGAATTGGATCGAACCCAAAGAGGAGATCGTCAAAGAGTTTCTGGCGTCGTTCCGGAGCCGCTACGGTGTGGCCCCGGACGTCTTCGCCGCCCAGGGGTACGATGCGGCGTTGGCGGTGGGAATGGCGTACGCGGCTTTGCGCACCCGCTCCGGCAAGGAGGTGCAGCTGCGTCTGAAGGGTCTGGGGGAGCGCTGGGGAGTGACCGGCACGCTGGCCTTCGACGACTACGGCAACATCAAGCACTTCCCCCGCACCTACTGGATTCGCAACGGCAGCGTGGACGACTTCGAGATGTTTCTGGAGGAGGAGAAAAAGAAGCTGCAGCGGCAGTGGGAGGAGCTGATCAGCGGGAGGCGTTGAGCGGCCCGTCGCCCCCGGTCGCTGCGGCGTCGCCCATTACCGCCGCCACAGGCCCAGAGCCAGCGAAACTGCCGCGGCGATGAGCAGGCCGGTGGAGAAGCGGGGGTCGGATCCCTGGTCCTGCAGCACCGCTCCCGCCACCAGCAGCCCCGAGGCCGCCACGAACCACGCCAGCCGGTCCAGGGCCCGTTCCAGGTGCTCAAGGCGTTGCTGGGCTTCCGGACTGAACGACGACTTCACCGCCATCCCTCCTCGCTCCACATGGGCGAGGAGGCGGTCCAGCTGCGCCGGGGCGCGCAGCAGCGCCCGCGCCACCTCCCCCAGCTCCTCGATCACCCCCCGCCGCGAGTCGTCGCGCAGCAGTCGCTCGGCGAAGGGCAACGTCTCGCTCCACGGATCGAAGTCAGGGTCGAGGGCCGTGCACAAGCCGGCGAGGATACCCACCGCGCGCAGGGCGAAGAGCATGTCGGCCTGCACCTGAATGGGGGCCTCGAAGAGGAGGTCGCGGTACTCCCGCGCCAAATGCCGGGCCTCGGCGAACGCCACGTCCTTAAGCTGGGAGATGCGCACCCCCCAAAAGCGCGCCAGAATCGCCTCGTGGGCTTCCACCAGGCGATCGAGATCGGCCTCAGGCAGCAGCGTACCGGCGGTCACGTAGGCGTCGACGATGCGGCGGGCGTCGCGGGTGCCCAGACCAATGGCAAACTCTTTGAGCCCCTCGCGAAGGCGCTCGGGGATGGTGGTCATCATGCCGAAGTCGACGAACGCCAGCTCGAAGGGGGTGTCGCCCTCCCCGGTGTGGGCCGAGCTGGCGGCTGGACGCACGAAGAGGTTGCCGGGGTGGGGATCGGCGTGCACGAAGTGGGTCAGGAAGAACTGGCGCATATACACGCCGTAGAGCTTCTTGGCGACGCGGGGACGGGGGATGCCGGCCGCCTCAAGGGCTGCAAGGTCGCTGACTTTAATGGCGGCCACGTTCTCCAGGGTGAGCACCGTTCGGCATGAGTGGGAGCGGTACACCCGTGGCACGCGCACCCCGGGGTCGTCGGCGAAGTCACGGGCGAAGCGTTCCGCGTTGTTGGCTTCCCATTCGAAATCCAGTTCGCGGCGGGTTACCGTGGTGAACTCCTTCAGCAGCCAGTCCACGTCCACCCGCCGGCGGATGGGAGCCGCATGCCGAAGCCACCGCAGCGTGCGGCAGATGGCCGCCAGGTCGGTTTCGACCAGGCGCTCGACGCCGGGACGCTGCACCTTAACGGCCACCTCCTCCCCCGAGGGAAGGCGGCCGGCGTGGACTTGGGCCAGCGAGGCGGCACCCATGGGTTGCTCCTCCAGACGGGCGAAGAGCTCCTCGCAGGGGGCGCCCAGGCCGGCCTCGAGGGTTTTGCGGATGTCAGCGAACGGCGCCGCCGGCACCTCGTCCTGTAGCGTTGCCAGCTCGCGGGTGATGGCAAAGGGCAGCACGTCCACGCGGGCGGAGAGGAACTGTCCCAGCTTGATCAGTACCCCACCCAGTTCCTCCGCCAGCTGGCGGTATCGGCCGGCCATACGTCGCCAGCGCTCCAGGGGGGGCGTACGGAAGCGCCGCAGGAGGGGGCGATTGAGGACCCAGTCCCACCACAGCGCATGGAGCAAGGCGCGCAGGAAAAACGCCCGTACCCGCCGATAGCGGCGGCGATCCACCGAAGCCGAGGGCAGGGTGTGGAGGGGAGGCACAAAGGGACGGCCCACGGGCCTACTGTAGCGCAGGCGAGGAGGTGCGTCCGCGCTGGAGCGCAGCGTTCCCCCGCTACCGGCGGCGACCGAGCGAGGGCAACGGCCGCCTCAGCGTCCAGCCACCTGGCGCGAGAGCGCGAGATGCTGGGGTGCCGATTCTTCCCAGGGACAGCAACGGGTATGGCCGCCGGCGGCCGGCGGCAGGTGCGGCGGCCAGGCGGGGTCGTCCAGCAGGTTGGCAACGGTGTCGCCCGCCACGGCCTGGAGACCCTGGAGCAGGCCGGCGGTGTAAAGGTACACACCGGTACGGGGGGGCAGCAACGGTTTGCCGTCCAGCCCCACGCGCACCGCGGCGAGGGTCTTTCTGGCCATGTTGAGCCTCTCAGGCGACCCCGCCGAACGTCTATAATTCGCGGGTGCCGCAACCGCTGTTGCTGGTTTCCAACGACGACGGCTATCACTCCGAGGGGATCCACGTGCTCGTGGATGCGCTGGAGGGGGTTGGGGAGGTGTGGGTGGTGGCGCCGGACCGGGAGAACTCGGCCGCGTCCCACTCTCTGACCTTGTCGCGACCGCTGCGCTTGAAGAAGCTGGCAGAGCGCCGCTTCGTGGTGGACGGCACCCCTACCGACGCCGTCACTTTGGGGATCGGGCAGGTGCTGGCGGGCCGCACGCCGGACCTGGTGGTGTCGGGGATCAATTTTGGTGCCAACATGGGCGACGACGTGCATTACTCCGGTACGGTGGCGGCGGCGTTCGAGGCGGTGATCCTGGGCGTGCCGGCCATTGCCATCTCGCAGGTGCTGGGGGAGGGGTTCACCTTCGTCCACGCCGCTCGCCTGGCCCGTGTGCTGACGCGGCGGGTGCTGGAGCGGGGTTTGCCACCGGGGACGTTGCTCAACGTGAACGTACCCCCCGTGGCGCCGCGCGGCGTGCGCTTCACGCGGACCGGGCAGCGGCGTTACACCGAGGCGGTGGTGGAACAACTGGATCCCCGCGGTCGGCCCTGTTACTGGATCGGCGGGGGCGAGCCAGTGTGGGAGCCTATTCCCGGTACGGATTTCAACGAGGTCCACGCCGGCTTCATCTCTATTACTCCGTTGCAGTTGGATATGACCGAGTACTCTTTGCTGGCGAAATTGGCCGGTGAGGCCGAGGCGTGGCGGCTGGAGCAGGAGTGACGGTCCACTCCATACCTGCCCGGCGCGCCTTGATGGTGCAGCGCCTGCGGCAGGGAGGCATCGGCGATGAGCGAGTGCTGACCGCCATGGCGGCGCTCCCCCGCGAGCTATTTGTGCCCCTCGGCGTGCGCCATCACGCGTACGAAGACTTTGCTTTAGAGATCGGCGAGGGCCAAACCATTTCCCAGCCGTCGGTGGTGGCCCGAATCACCGAACTGGCGGCGGTGCGGCCCGGCGACCGGGTGTTGGAGATCGGCACCGGTTCGGGCTACCAGGCGGCGGTGCTGGCGCACCTGGCCCGCTTTGTATTTAGCGTGGAGCGCATCCCCAAGTTGGCGGAGGGGGCACGGGCCAGGCTTGCTCAGCTCGGCCTGGCCAACATCACGGTACAGGTGATGGACGGTTCCTTAGGCTGGCGGGCGCAGGCGCCCTTCGACGCCATCATCGTGTCGGCGGCGGCGCCAGCCATCCCGGCGGTGCTGAAGGAGCAGCTGGCCGATGGTGGCAGGCTGGTGGCGCCAGTGGGCGATCTGAAGCGCCAGGAGCTGGTGCTCGTCGTTCGGCGCGGCAGCCAGTTCCACGAATCTCATCACGGCCCAGCCGGTTTCGTGCCGCTGGTGGGCCGGGAGGGGTTTCGGTGATCGAACGGCTCACCCAGTGGGTGAGTGCCTCGGCCACCGCCGTGGCGGGTTTGGGCGCCGTCCCGTACAAGGTGTTTACCATCGCCGGGGGCGTTATGAAGATCGGCTTCAAGGTGTTCGTGCCGGCGTCGGCGGCGTCGCGGGGGTTGCGCTGCAGGGGCGGAGGAGTTGTGCTGTCGCTGCACGGCTGGTCGGTGGCCGCGTTTGTGGAGAAGCACTTCCACGTGGCGGCGCTGGTGGTGGCGGCGCTGCTCGGCTTTTGGGCGGTGGGATGGTTCGGCAAGGCCCCGAGGGTGCGGGTTGGAGGGGAGGCGTGAGGGCGGCGCGGTACGTGATCAGCGGGCGGGTGCAGGGAGTAGGATTCCGTTACTTCGTGCTGCGCCAAGCGCAAGCGCTGGGGCTGCGGGGGTGGGTGCGCAACCTGCGGGACGGCCGCGTTGAGGTGTTGGCGGCCGGCGAAGAGGGGGCCATGGCAGCGCTGGAAGGTCGTTTGTGGAGCGGGCCACCTGCCGCGCACGTGGTGGATGTCCAAGTCAGTCCATGGGATGGACCGGTGGGCGTGGGCTTTGAGGTGTTTCCCAGCCAGTAGTGGGTTGGCAGGGAAGCCGGAACCGGGGGAGGACGCGGGGGATTAGAGGGGTTCGAAGGGGAGCGCATTCCCCAGGGAATGGCAGAGGCTGCCGACGATCACGGCTTCTGCCTGCCCCGCCGCGCGCAGGGTGATGGGTAGGTTCGGGGGGATGAGGGCGAAGTGGCCGGCGGGGAGATCGATCTGATTCCCCAACACGGTACACGCCACGTGCCCGGCCCACACCCCCAGGACGCACTCGCACGGGAACCCAGGGGACGCTAGACGGGCTCCCGCCTCCAGCTCCAGGCGCCACGTGAGGGAGTGGGCACCGCACAGCTTCCGGATCGTTGCCTTCTCTCCCAGGGGCCGGGCCGGGAGGGAGCTCCAGCTACCGTGGCAGAACCGAAACGGGGGGGGATCCTGGGAGGGGGTCATGGTGGATAGCTCCGGGTGCGGGGTTGTGAATTGGCGCCGGTTCTCATAGCATGGGCGGTGGGGGGCTGTAGCTCAGTCAGGATAGAGCAGCGGTTTCCTAAACCGCGTGTCGGTGGTTCGAGTCCACTCAGCCCCGCCACACCCCAAGGTGCCGGCCCCACACTGGCGTGGTGTGGGGGCGGAGAGGCAAGGCACCAGCGCGATCGGCAACGCTGCCGCTCTTCACTGGCCCCGGGGAGCAGCCCCGAGGTTCCCTCCCCATTCCCGGTCGCCACGGCCACAGCCAGGTGCCCGGGGGGTGTGTGGCCGCCGCTCATCAGCGCCCGGCGTAGGCCGGACCGGGACGCCGGATCCCGGCCTCCCCTCTGACCACCAGAGGACCGGCCGATTCCATGCACGTCGAGCACACCCGGCGGGTGGGTTGCAGTTGGTTGTCGATGACGTCTCCCTCGACGAACATGCCGATGGTATTCCTGAAACAGATATCACATAGCCCCGCGGCGCCCGGTTCGAAGCGCCACACCGGTCCACTCATACTTCCTCCGCAGCCGACCGGCCGAGGCGACCGGTACGTGCCCGGACATCGTAACGCGCCTCCAACTGGGGGTGAACCCACGGCGGCCACGCCGGGACGGTGGCCGCCGCAGCGGGGTTAGAACGGGATCTCGTCGTCGTTGTCGGGCGGGAACTCCGGGCTGTCGGCGGGGCCGGCGGGTTCCGCACCGTGGGGGCGCGAGCCCAAGAGCTGAATGACGTTGGCGCGCACCTCAGTGAAGTAGCGCCGGTTGCCCTTTTCGTCGTCATAGGTGCGGGTACGTAGCGTCCCCTCGACGTAGAGCTGTCGGCCTTTGGCTACGTAGGTGCCGCAGAATTCGGCCAGCTTGCCCCAAGCGACGATATTGTGCCACTCGGTGTGCTCCTGGCGCTGGCCGTTTTTGTCCCGCCATACTTCGTTGGTGGCTAAGGAAAACTTGGCGACCGCAGTACCTGCAGGGGTGTGGCGCATCTCCACGTCGCGGCCTACGTTGCCTACCAAGATGACTTTGTTGACGCTCATGCGGGTTCCTCCCGGCGTCGGCGAGCAAAAAGCTTAACACACTGCTCGCGGCTTCGCTCCGGGGCGCGGCTGGGCGGGGTGTCGGTGCTACAGTCGTGGCGTGACCAACGCGCGACGCCTGGTACGGGCCACCGGGGGCATGGCGGCGGTGACGTTAGTGAGTCGCCTGTCGGGGTATGCTCGCGACAAGGTGGTGGCGGCGCTGATCGGCGCCGGAGTGGTGGGTGATGCGTTCGTGGCTGGCTTTCGGATCCCCAACATGTTCAGGGCGTTTCTGGCGGAGGGAGCACTCCACGCGGCGTTCGTACCGGTCCTCGCCGGCCTGCGCGAGGAGAGAGACGAGGAGCGGACCCGGCAGTTCGTGGGAGCCATGGTGTCCTGCCTGTTGCTGGTCTTGCCCCTGCTGGTGGCGGGGGGAATGCTCGCCGCGCCGGCGCTGGTGCAGCTGTTCGCCGCCGCCTTCGCCGATGACCCGGCCAAGTTTGCCCTCGCGGTCCGCTTGACCCGCCTCATGTTCCCCTACCTGGCACTGATTTCTTTGGCCGCCCTGGCACAGGGTGTGCTCAACAGCGCCGGCCGCTTTCTCCTGCCGGCGGCTACCCCGGTGGCCCTCAACCTGGCCATCGTCGCCGGTGCCGTCACCGCCTCCGAGTCGTTGGGTGGGCGCAGCGAGTGGCTGGCGGCGGGGGTGGTGGCGGGGGGTTTCCTGCAGTTGGCCATGCAGTGGCAGGCCTGTCGCCGCCTCGGTCTGCCTCTCCTGCCCGGGCGGGGAGCGCTGCGCCACCCGTTGGTGCGCAAGGTTTTCCGGCTCATGGTACCGGGGGTGCCGGCTCTTGGCATTTATCAGATCACCATCCTGCTGTCCACGCGCTTCGCGGCCAGCGTCGGCGAGGGCGCCCTGATGTGCCTGTACAACGCTACTCGAATCAACGAGTTAGTGTACGGGGTGGTGGTTGTGCAGTTGGCCACCGCGGTGTTACCGATGCTCTCCGCCGAGCGCCTGCACTCCCCCGAGACGGCGCATCGCACGCTGGCGTTTTCGCTGCGGCTACTGTCCCTGGTGACGCTGCCAGCGGCCGCGTTGAGCGCGGTGTTGGCGCGCCCCCTGGCGGGAGCGTTGCTGGGTGGGGGCAAGTACGGCGCCGAGGCGGTGGCCATGACGGCGGCGGCGCTCTGGGTCTACTCCTTGGGTATGCCGTTTCTAGCGCTGGTCAAGATCCTGGGGGGAGCGTCGTTCGCGTGGCTGGATACGCGTACGCCCCTGTGGGGGGCGGCGGTGAACTTGGCGGTGTTCGCCTGCCTCGGCACGGTGTGGACGGCGCCCTACGGGGTCGCCGGGGTAGCCGGTGCGGCGGTGGCGGGGCAGTTGGCCAACGCCTGCACGTTGCTGCTCCTGAACGGGCTGCGGGGGCGCCTGCCGGAGGCAGGAGAGGTACTGCCCGCCGTGCTGCGCCATCTGGCAGCCAGCGCGGTGGCGGGCGCGGTGGCTTGGGCGCTGCAGCGGCAGGCACCGCCGCTGCTTACCACCTCCTTGCCGGCTTTTGCCACCCTGGGGGGAATCGCCGCTGCTGCCGCAGCCGCCTACGTGGGCGCATTGGCGCTGGTGCGCGCCCCGGAGCTGGCGGAAGCGATGCGCTTGCTGCGGGGAGGGCGAGGGATCCGTGAGAAAGGCCCTGGCGCAGGCAGGGAGGAGGATGACCGGCCATGAGGATCGTGGCACAGCGCGTTTCGCGGGCTCAGGTCACAGTGGCGGGCCGGGTAGTGGGGACCATCGGCCCGGGCTTGCTCTTGCTGGTGGGGGTGGAGCGCGGAGACGGCCCCGCCCAGGTGGAGCGGGCCGCACATCGCTTCGCCACGCTACGGGTGTTTCCTGATGAGGACGGCAAGATGAACCGGGGCCTCGCCGAAGTCCATGGAGAGGTGTTGGTGGTGTCGCAGTTTACCCTGGCAGGTTCGATTCAGCGGGGAAGGCGCCCCGACTTCGCTGCGGCGGCACCGCCGGAGGAGGCGGAACCCTTGATTGGCCAGTTGATCCAGCGGCTTTCCCAGCTGGGGGTGCGGGTATCAACGGGGGTCTTTGGCGCCATGATGGACGTGGAGCTGGTCAACACCGGTCCGGTGACCCTGGTCTGGGAGGACCGCTCCGCCCCGGGATGAAGGTCACGGCACGATGGTGATGGGTTGCGGTGTGAAGCACAGAACAAAGATGATGATGCAGGCCCAGCCCAGGCGCATGCGCCGGGGATCGAGGGGGTAGGGCTCGTCGACGACGGGCGGGTGGCGTACCCCCATGACCAAGGCGATGAGCGCCCAGATCCACCACCCCGTCCAAACGAATCCCAGGGCCACCAGCACCAGCAACGCCGGCCACGCGGCGCGCCGGTGCAGGGCGCCGAACATGGCGTACGTGATGTGACCGCCGTCCAGCTGGCCAAAGGGCAGAAGGTTCAAAGCGGTCACCAGGAGTCCCACCCACGCCGCGAAACCGGTGGGGTGGATGAGCAGGTCGCCCCCCGCCGCCACCGGGGCGTGCAGCAGCTGGCTCAGTAGCTTAAACAACAACGGATCGCCAAAGAGGATGTAGCCGGTATCGGGCAGCTCGGGAACCGGGTCAGAGAGCGCTACGCCGGCCACGAGGAACGGTAAGGTGGCGAGGAAGCCGGCGATCGGCCCGGCCGCCCCCACGTCGAGGAGCTCCCGTTTGCTGGCGATGGGCGTACGGATGCGGATGAACGCGCCGAGCGTCCCGATGCCCAGGGGAATCGGCAGGGGCAGGAAGAAGGGGAGCGTGGCGTCCAGGCGATGACGCCGGCAGGCCACGTAGTGCCCCATCTCGTGCGCCAACAGAATGATCATTAGAGGAATCGAAAACTCCAGGCCGGGGAGCACGACGCCGGGGTGGAGGAGGGTACTGGCGATCCCACGGGGCACGTACTCTTCCGGCAGACGCGAGAAGGTCACACCGCCCACGAAGGTGGTGGACAGGAAGGTGGCGACGAACAGGGTTACGTGCAGCCACAGCCGGCGCGGGGGCGGCGGCACGGGTCGCAAGACTGCATACGGGAAGCCGTCGCCTCCGAGCACTGGGATCAGCTGTGGGTGTCCTGACACGACAGGGGCCAGTGGCGCTGACGTCGCACCGCAGCCCGACGAAAGAACCCATCGGCGGTCTCCCGCCGGCGTGCGGCCGCGACGAGAGTTAGTCGATGAACCGGAGAGCTTTGCCGGGTTTGAAGCGAATCGTTTTGCCGGGCGGGATGGGGACTTCCACGCCAGTCTTGGGGTTGCGACCAATGCCCCGCTTGCGGTTCTTGACGATGAACACGCCGAAGCCACGCAGTTCGATGCGCTCGCCCTTGCACAGCGCGTCCCGCATGGAATCGAAAATCACGTTCACGGCCTCGCCCGCCTTCGTCTGGGGGATTTGCACAGCGTCCATCACCTTTCGCACAAGATCAGCTTTGATCATCTCTCCCTCCGTCCTTCGGGAGCGCCACCCTAGAGCGACCTCTGCCCGCTGTCAAGCGTGGTTGGGTGCGGATTTTGCTACGCAGCACCAGGACCTCCAAAGCCAGGCCGGCCAGCGCTGCCGCTTGGCGGACAAGGGGCACGGAGATGCCGGTGATGCCTTCGGGGCCGTTGTCAAGCCATAAAAACCCGGCTGCCTTGCCGCGCACCACCAGCGGGACGATCACCGCGCCCTGCGGTGCCGGTGAGCCGAGGGCCTGCAGCAGCGGTTGGTTGCCGTCGCCGCCGGGGACCGGGCCGCAGTGCAGCTCGGCGCCGGCCGACAGGTTGAGAAAAACCGAAGGGCGGTCCAGCGCCAAGGTCAGGTCCATGAAACGCTGCCGCGCCTCGTGGTCGGCGCCGCCCAAGGCCCAACCGGTTACCTTGCCTTGGTGTAGCGCAAACAGAGCAACCCGGGCCGCCTGGGGCGCGAAGAACTCCAAAAGGGTGTTGGCCACCTCCTCGCGCTCGCTGGCGTCGGCGAGGGTGCTCGCCAAGTCCTCCAAGCTCTCCGGCTTGTGGCGTCGGGAGGAAGCCGCTCCGGCAGCGAGGGGCGCCAGGTGAGGAAAGGTGGCGGCGGCGTGACGTCCAGCCGGTGGTGGAGAGGAGGCGAGGGCCTGGAAGGCTTCCTGTGGAGTGCCAGCAACGCGCCAGAAGCGGGTCCATTGCCAGTGTCGGGAGCGTGGCACTCCCGGTGCCGGCGCCTCGGCGCTGCGCGGCCGCACCGCTGGGATGGCGAGAGCGGCGTTGAGCGCCGCCTCGGTGGCGACGTGGGGTCGCACCACCAGGCCGGTGAGCGACGAGATCTCCTCAATGAGTTTGGCATCGTTGGGGGTGGGGGTGGCGATGTCGAGAAACTTGCCGTGGCGGTTGAAGGGGACCACCAAGTGGCGGCGGCTAAACTCCTCGGGCAGCAGCGTGCGCACTTCCGAAGGTGCGGTGGCCAACTCCAGAGCCCGCGCCGGCGGGCAGCGGGTCTGTTCCGAGAGCGCCTCCAACAGCTGTGCTTCGGTGATGAACCCCAGCCGCACCAACCAGGTGCCCAAACGCCCCCCCTGGCGGCGGCACGCTTCCAGTCCGCTGCGCAGCTGGTCCGTGGTGAGGAGGCCTTTGGAGGTCAAAATCTCCCCAAGCCGGGGCATCCAGCGGCGACCCCCTTTCCGTACGTCGAAGTATACCCCTAACTGGAGCGGTCAGCGCCGGACAACGCCAGGAACATGACGGTGGCGTCCTCGCCGTCGGAGTAATAGCGGGAGCGGCGACCGAGTACGTGGTAGCCCAGTCGGCGGTAGAGCATGAAGGCGCCTCGGTTGGAGGGGCGGACCTCCAGGATGAGGCCTCGGCCCCCTTGGCGCTGGGCTTCCTCGCGGGCCAGCTCCAGCAGCAGCGTAGCGAGCCCCTGGCGCTGATAGAAAGGGTGGGTGGCAACCTTGAGAATGTGCAGCTCGTCGACCTGCCAGCAGGCGAAAAGGTAGGCTGCCAGGACACCGCGGCGATCGACGATGACCTGCTGGAAACGCAGAGGTTGGCCGATTTCTTGGAGGAACAGATGGCGAGGCCAAGGATCGGGGAACAGTTTGGCCTCCAAGGCCGCCACCGCCGCCACGTCCTCGACCCGGGCGGGGCGGAGGTGGAGGTCGTCCGGGAGCGCCGCCACGGTCATGCCTCTGGCGCCGGGGGCACGGCTGGGGGCGGATCCACGTACAGGGGCACCACGGTGGTACCGTCACAGGCGGGCAGAGATGCGGCCAGGTCCAAGAGTGCTTCGGCGGTCGAACACCTGACCGGCGCGAGGGGAACGGCGGGCGGCAGCTCGAGGCCGGCTGGTGCGACCACGGGCAGTGCGCTGTCGGCCAAAGCGAGAAGGGGAAGGGTGATGGGGGCTGCGCCGGGGTGTAGGACACCCTCCACTCGCTCGAAAGGCTGGGCATACACCTCGCCTCGCCGCGCCGGCTGGACCGCGAGCACGGGGGCGACCTCGCTTCGGGCGGCTTGGGCGAGAAGCGAGCCGAAGCCGTGGGCGGGTACTGCGGCGCCCATGGCGATGCCCTGCACCGTGGCGAGGGCCACGCGCACGCCGGTGAACGACCCGGGTCCCCGGGTCACGACGAGGGCCTGGAGGTCTCCCGGCGTCAAGCCGGCACCGCGCAGGAGCAGGTCGACGGCGGCCAGCACCAAATCCGAGCGAGGCGTCGGCCCGGCAAGAGCAACCATGCTAGGGGTGGCACCGGGAGCACGACGAAGCGCCACCTCCAGGCGCGGGCCGCACGCAGATATGGCCAGCACCGTGTCCATGTGGGCAGTGTCCCGCGCCACGGGGCGGCCGTCAAGAAGCGTGGCTTACAGGTACAATCTCCCCGGTCATGAAGCAGACCCCGATGCTACAGCAGTATCTCGAGCTCAAGGCCAAAGTGCCAGATGCGCTGCTGCTGTACCGCCTGGGTGATTTCTACGAGCTCTTTTTCGAGGACGCCGAAACCGCGGCCCCGATTCTGGGCGTGGTCCTCACTCGCCGCCGGCACAACGACCAGGTCACCTCGCCTATGTGCGGCGTACCCCATCACGCCCTGGCGACATACGCACGCAAGTTGCTGGACGCCGGTCTGAAGGTGGCGGTGGCTGAGCAGGTGGAGGACCCCCAGGGCGCTGGCGGGCTGGTACGGCGGGACATCGTCCGGGTGCTGACGCCGGGCACGGTCACCGAACCGGAGTTGTTGGGCAGTGCTGAGCGCCGGTGGATTGCCGCCCTTCGTCGCCAGCGCGGCGGGCTGGCGGTGGCCTTCCTGGACGCCTCGGCCGGCGAACTGGGGGGTGCCACGGGCAGCCCGGAGGAGGTCCGCGAACTGCTGGCGCACATGCGCCCGGTGGAGGTCCTCCTGGAGGCCGGCAGCGCCGACCTTGACGGCGTGTGGCCGGCGGAGTTGCCGCCGCCGGTGGCGGCGCTGCGTCCGCCATCCTGGTTCGAGCCGGGGCGGGGCGCCGAGCTCCTGCGGCGGGCCTTGGGGGTGGCGTCCCTGCGGGCCTTCGACCTCTCCCCCTCGGACCCCTTGGCCGGGGTGGCGGGGGCGCTGGTCGCTTATCTGGAGGAGACGCAGGGGGCGATACCGCGGCACATCGGGGGGTTCACCCGGCGGCAGAGGGGGCGTGATCTGGTGCTGGACGCCGCCACGGTCCGCAACCTCGAACTGATCCGCGACGCCAGTGGCGAGCGGCGGGCGTCGCTGGCCAGTGTGCTGGACGTTACGGTGACCAGCATGGGCTCACGGCTGCTGCGGGAGTGGCTGTTGCGTCCCTTGGGCGACGCCGCCGCTGCAGCGGCGCGCCACGACGCGGTCCAGGCCTTGGTGGACGACCCCACCTTGTTGGGGGCCGTGCGCGACGCCCTGCGTGGCGTTGGCGATTTGGAGCGCCTCGCCGCCCGGCTCGGCCTCGCCCAGGTACGCCCCGGGGAACTGGTGGCCCTGCGCGCCGCCCTCGCCCAGCTGCCCCAGCTACGCACCCTCTTGCTGGACGCCCCCGCTGCTCTGCTGGCCTCCTTGGGGGCGGAGGTGGATACGCTACCCGACCTCGCCGCGGAGCTGGACCGCACCCTCGCCAGCGAGCCCCCCGCCGTGGTGGGTCCCGGCACGATCCGTGCCGGGCGGGACGCCGAGCTGGACGAGGCCCGTGCCCTGGCCAGGGGCGGCAAGGAGGTGCTCGCCGACCTAGAAGCCAGGGAGCGTGCCCGCACCGGCATCCCCACCTTGAGGGTGCGCTATAACCGCGTTTTTGGCTACGCCTTAGAAGTCTCCAACGCCCATCGGGGCAAGGTGCCGGCGGACTACGTGCGGCGGCAGACGCTGGCCACCGGCGAGCGCTTCACCACGCCGGAGCTGGAGGAGATCGAGCGCCGTATCGCGTCGGCCGAAGCGCGGGCGCAGGAGCGGGAGGCCGAGCTGTTTGGGGAGCTGGTGGAGTTCTGTGCCGGCTGTGCCCTGCGCGTCGCCGCCACCGCCCGCGCCCTGGCGGCGGTGGACGTCTTGGCCGCCTTTGCCGAGCGCGCCCGTAAGGCGTCGTACGTGCGGCCGCGCCTGGTGCCGGAGACGCGCATCCGGCTGCTGGGGTCGCGCCACCCGGTGATTGAAGCGCTGCAGGCTGCCGCCTTCGTCCCCAACGACGCGGAGCTGGATAGCCAGCACCGCCAAATCGTGCTGCTCACCGGCCCCAACATGGGCGGCAAGTCCACGTACCTGCGGCAGGTGGCGCTGGCGGTGATCATGGCCAAGGCGGGGTCGTTCGTGGCGGCGGAGGAGGCCGAGATCGGCGACATCGATCGCGTGTTCACCCGCGTGGGGGCGGCCGACGATATCGCCCGGGGGGAGTCCACCTTCATGGTGGAGATGACTGAGGTGGCGCACATTCTGCGTCACGCGGGCGGCCGCTCCCTGGTCATCCTCGACGAGGTGGGGCGAGGGACCGCCACCTTCGACGGGCTCTCCCTGGCTTGGGCCGTGGTGGAGGCGTTGCACGACCCGCCGGGTGAGGGGGGCGGTCGGCCCCTCGTGCTGTTTGCCACGCACTACCACGAACTTACCGACTTGGCGCAGCGTTTGGAGCGCGTGGTAAACGCCTCGCTGGCGGTGAAGGAGTGGCAGGGGCAGGTGATCTTTCTCCACCGGGTGATCCCCGGCCCGGCCGACCGCTCCTACGGTATTCACGTGGCGCGCCTGGCGGGGGTGCCGGCAGCCGTGTGCCGGCGGGCCGAGCAGGTGTTGCGCCAGCTGGAGCGGCAGGAGCTGAAGGTACTGGACGCCGCCCGGCCGTGGGAGGGGCCGCGTCAGCTGGAGCTCTTCCCACCGCCCGAAGAGGTGGTCGCCCAGCGCCTGCGGCGGATCAACCTGGATGGCCTGACGCCGTTAGAGGCGCTTAACCTGCTTGCCGCCCTTAAAAAGGAGGTGGAAGAGTGAACCATTTCCTCGCCTGCGGCGTGGCTGGGACCGCGCTCGACGGCGCAGAACGCCGCCTGCTGCGCGAACTGGTGCCCGGCGGTGTGCTGCTGTTTGCCCGCAACGTGGCCAGCCGGGAGCAGCTGGCGGCACTGGTGGCGGAGCTGCGGGCGCTGCCGGGGCCACCCCTGATCTCCATCGACCTGGAGGGGGGCCGGGTGAACCGATTGCGGGGGGTTATCGGTCCGCTCCCCTCCGCTGCCCAAGCGGCGGCCGCCGGCGCCGAAGCGTGCCACGCCCTCGGCAGGGCAGCCGGGGCTGCCTGCGCCTACTTCGGCATCGATGTGGACTTGGCGCCAGTGGTGGACGTGGCCTGGCCCGGTGGGTGGCTGGCGGGAGAGGGTCGCTGCTGGGGGGGTGACGCCCGTGCTGTGACCTCCTTCGCCGGCATTTTTCTCGCTGGACTGGAGAGTTACGGAGTGCGGGGATGTCTCAAACACTACCCCGGTCTCGGCACCGGCGCCGTGGACTCGCACCGGGAGCTTCCGGCGCTGGGGGACGGCGTCCGGGAGGAGGAAGAGGTGTTTCGGGTGCTGGCCACACCGCAGCGGGCCGTGATGGTGGCCCACGCCATCTGCCCCCAGCTGGGCGACGGGTTCGCCCCGGCGTCGCTGTCCGCCACGGTGGTGGGGCGGCTGGATGGGGTCTCCTGCGGCCTGGTGCTGGCCGATGATTTGGAGATGGGTGCCCTGGCTGGGTGGGGTGGGGTGGGGGAGCGGGCGGCGGCGGCGCTGGGCGCCGGATGCCATCAGGTGATCCTCAGCAATCTGCTGGAGGAGCGCGCGCCTCTTGCCGCCTATGTGAACCGGGCAGCGGCGGGGGATCGACCCTTGGCCCTCCGGCTGCAAAGGGGCAAGGAGAGGGTGGACGCCTTTCGGCGGGGCGTGGCCCTGCGCCGGGTGAGCTGGAGCGAGGTGGAGCGAGCCGCCGACGCGGCCCGCCGTCTGGCCGGGGGAACGGCATGAGCAAAACCGCGGTACTACTGTCGGGGGGACTGGATTCGGCGGTGGCGGCGGCCTGGGCGGTGGCGGCTGGGCAAGAAGTGGCGGCGCTGTCGGTGGACTACGGCCAACGCCACGGTGTGGAGTTACAGTCGGCCAAGCAGGTGGCCAGGGCGCTGGGGATTGCTGATCACCGGGTGGTGATGGTGGATCTGCGCGCCTTGGGCGGGTCGGCGCTGACCGACAGCATTGAGGTGCCGCGCCATCGCCCGCAGATTGGCGCTGATATCCCAATCACGTACGTGCCGGCGCGCAACGCAGTCCTGCTCGCCCTGCTGGCGGGTTTCGCCGAGGTGATCGGCGCCTCTCGCCTGGTGATCGGGGCCAACGTGCAGGACTACTCTGGGTATCCCGATTGCCGACCCGGGTTTCTGCGGGCCTTCGCCGAGGCTTTACGCCTGGGCACGAGGACGGGGGCATCGGGGGGCGAGCTGAGCATTCAAGCTCCCCTCCTGCACCTCTCCAAGGCCGGCATCGTGCGGTTGGGGATTGCCCTCGGCCTCGATGTAGGCCTGACGCTGTCGTGCTACGACCCTCCCGCGGCGGGTGTGCACTGCGGTGCTTGCGATGCCTGCCAGCTGCGGTGGCGGGCCTTCGAAGAGGCGGGGATCGCCGATCCCAGTCGATATCTGGAGGATCCTGCCAAGTTGCCGTGAGTTTCTCGGCTTTCGCCGGGGGACTCGCGATCCGCGGTGCGTTCCCTCGCGCCGGGTGGGCACAGTTCATGCATTGGCGGCTGCGCGAGGAGCGACGTGGCACTGCACCGCTGGGCAAAGGGGCGGCGGCGCCGATGGATGGATCGCGTTGGGCAAGGGGGGGTGGGGAGCGGCGCGCGGCCGCCAGGAGTGAGGGCTGACAGCCGCCACCGGAAACTGTTACCCTTGGGTAACAAACGTTCCAACCGGGGTGTGGCTCCCCCATCGAACGGGGCGGGGATGCGATGAACATGCTTCTCCCTTGGGACCCCCGCGCCGCGGGCGGGGCTGCAAGCCGCCTGGGCGAGCTGGCCATGACAGTCCTGGAGCGCTGTCGCGGCGAGGGCCCTCCCAACTGTGTCGCCCGTTGCCCTCTGGGGGTCGACGCGCCGGCGTACCTGGGGCTGACCCGCCAGGGGCGATTCCGGGAGGCGCTCCAGAAGGTGCGGGAAAAGCTCCCGTTTCCGGGGATCTTGGGGTTTATCTGCACCCACCCGTGCGAGCTGCACTGTAAACGGCTGGACCAAGACGCCCCGGTGAGGATCCGCGACGTCAAGCGCTTCCTCGCCGAGTGGGAGCGGGGGGAGCCGGAGCATGTACTCTCCCGGGAGCCCCGCAAGGGGAGGCGAGTCGGGGTGGTGGGTGCCGGCCCCGCGGGGCTGATGGCCGCGCACGATCTGCGCCGGCGCGGCTTTGACGTGGTACTCCTCGAGGAAGACGCCGAGATCGGCGGGGGCCTTCGGCGGGCCATCCCGCCGTGGCGGCTCCCCAGGCGCGTGATCCAGCGGGATTTGTCGATCATCCCGGCGCTGGGGATCGAGGTGCGCACCGGGGTCGCGGTGGGCCGTGATGTCTCGCTGCATGAGTTGCGGCAAGAGTGCGACGCGGTGGTGTTCTGCGGGGGGATCACCGGCGCCGCGCGCCTGGCGGCGGTCAGTGGACTGGCCGCCAGCGAGGACGGGACGCTGCTGGTGGATCCCGACACGCTGGCGTGCCGGCTGGATGGCGTCTTCGTGGCCGGCACGGCCACCTTGGGGCCGGTCCCGGTGGTAGACGCCATGGCTCACGGGCGGCGGGCGGCGGCGGTGGTCGCGGCGCACCTGCTGCCTACCTCGGGGAGCCGCCAGGGTGTTCTGCCTGCAGGTCATGGGAGGCTCCGTTGGCGGCTCGACGTCGCGGAGGTGGAGCGGCAGCGGCGGGTGCGGCCCCCCGATCTCCAAGCTGCGGCAGCGGCACCGCTGGAGGAGGCGGAAGCCCGCGCTGAAGGGGAGCGGTGCTTGCAGTGCTCCTGTCGGGCCTGTGTGGAGCAGTGCGACTATCTCGCCAAGTACTGCAAGTCCCCCATGGAGTTGGCGCGTCTGGTCAAGGACGGGCCTGAGGGCAACCTGCAGGTGATCTACTCCTGCGCCCTGTGCGGGCTGTGCGCTGAGGTGTGCCCGGAGTCGCTGGGGATTGGGGCGCTGATGCTGCAGGCCCGCCGTGTGGCGGTGGCTCGCGGGGTAGCGCCGGTCTCGGCCCATGACGACATGCTGGCGGCCTTCCAGGACGTCGTCCGACCGAAAGCCACCCTACTCATGAGTGAGCCCGGCCGCGGCAAGACCAAGCGACTGTTCTTTCCCGGCTGTTCTTGGCCGGCCGCGGCGCCCACCCAGGTGGCCGCCTGCTACGACCTGCTGCGCGCGGCGCTACCCGGTTTCGGGGTGTTGCTGCAGTGCTGTGGGTCGCCGCTGCTGACGCTTGGGATGGAGGAGGAGTTGGCTCGCCACCGCCGGGATCTGGCCCGGCTGATCGCCGACTCGGGGGCCGACGAGGTGGTGGCGGCGTGCCCGGGTTGCCTGGCGGTTTTCAAGGAGCATCTCCCCCACCAGCGCTGCTCCTCCGTGTGGGAGGTGTTGGCGAGGGTGTGGACCCCGCCGCCGCACCGCCAAGGTGTGGAAGTGGTGGTGCAGGACCCCTGTCGCGGTCGTGGGGAGGCGGGACTGTACCGCGCCGTGCGCCAGCTGCTGGAGGCGAGCGGGGCCAAGGTGCGGGAGCTTGAGTATTCGGCTCGCACCACCCGTTGCTGCGGCCGCGGCGGCGGAGTTCCCGCAGTGGATGGGGAGCTGGCGCGGTGCATGACCCTCCGGCGCGTGGGGGAATCGGCCGCCCTGTGGGTGACTTACTGCGGCGGCTGCCGCTCGGCTCTGGCTGACTGCGGCGCGCAGGCGATCCACCTCATGGATTTCCTCCTCTGCGACGACTGGGAGAGGAGGAGCTGGCAGAAGCCGGTGGAGGGGTTTGGGGCGCTGGGGAACCGCGCGCGCACCCGCTATCTCCTGCGGCGCCGCCGGCCTCTGGCGGGGGCAGCAAGTGCCTGAGGTCGTCTCGGTGTCGGTGGACGGCCGAACCCTCGCCGCGCGTGCCGGGGAGACGGTGCTGCAGCTGTTGCGCCGATCGGGGATCTGGGTGCCCACCCTGTGCTACGACGAGCGAGTGAGCGCGTACGGAGGCTGCCGGCTGTGCGTGGTGAGCCGGCGGGACGGCACCGGCGGCCTGGTGCCCGCCTGCGACACCGAGGTGGTGCCTGGCATGGTGTTAGAAACCTGCTCCACCGAGGTGCTCAACGCCCGGCGGCGACAGCTGGCCCTGCTGCTCAGCGAACACCGCTTGGACTGCCCAGTTTGCCCGGCGACCGGGCGCTGCAGGCTGGAGCTACTGCTTCACCGCATCGGCGTACCTGGCGACCAGCTGCCCCGCCGGAGGGTGGCCGTCGCACCCGGCGTACGCTCGGCACTCATCGTTGCCGATCCCGAGCGCTGCGTGACGTGCACGCTGTGTGTCCGCCTGTGCGAGGAGGTGCAAGGCGTCGCCGCCCTGGGTCTGGAGCGGGTGGGCGACGCCATTCGGGTGGCCACCTTCGCCGGGCGGGAGCTGGACTGCGAGTACTGCGGCCAGTGCGTCGCCGCGTGCCCGGCCGGGGCGCTGTTGGTGCGACAATCCTTCGAGTCGGTGCGGCGACGGTACGGCGGCGCCACGACCACCTGCTCGTTCTGCCCCTGCGGTTGTCAGGTGGAGATGTACGCTCGGGATGGGCGAGCGGTGGCGGCCGATGCCCGGCTCGAAGGGCCGCCGAACCGCGGGCTGCTGTGCGCCAAAGGTCGATTCGGCCACGACGTACTGGTGTCGCCCGAACGGCTGACGTCGCCGCTGCTGCGGCGGGAGGGGCGCCTGGTCCCCGTGCCCTGGGACGAGGCGCTGCGGGCAGTGGTGGAAGGGGCGCGCGCCGCGGCGGCCCAGGGCCGTGCCCTAGTCGCCTTTGGCACCCCCCGACTGACCTGCGAGGATGCTTTCCTGCTGCAGGACTTGCTGCGCCGGGCCATGGGCTCACCCCACGTGGGGGCCGGACCGGCGGCAGGGGCGCGGGCGCTGGTGGAGGGGCTGTGGCCGGTGTTGGGCACGGCCCGCTCCACGGCCGACTTCGAAGACCTGGCGATGGCCGACTTGGTACTGGTCCTGCGGGCGGATCCCACCCGCACCCACCCCTTGGTCAAGACAACGCTGCTAGCCGGTATGCGGCGGCGCGGCCAGCGGGTGGTCATGGCCCACGCCCTCTCGGGCGGGTTGGAGCGGCACGTCACGGATTTTCTGGCGGTGCGGCCGTTGGGGGAGGAGGCCTTAGTCCTGGGGCTTTGCCGCCACCTCTTGGCGGCGCCGGCGCCGAGAATGCGCGCCGCCGCTGAGGCGGCGGCCGGTTGGGAGGCCTTCGCGACGGCGGTGGAGGCTTGGAGCGATGAGGTGGTGGAGGGTCTGAGCGGCATTGGCCGGCCGCGGGTGGCGGCTCTGGCGCGGCTGCTGGCGCGGGCGCGGAGGGTGGTGGTGGTGCTGCCCTGCGGACTTGGGGTCCCGGGCGATGAGGCAGCCATCACCCGGGCGGCGGCGACGCTCATGGTGCTCCTTGGGCGCCACGGGTCGCCTGGGTGCGGCGTGCTGGTGCTGGGCGAAAAGTCCAATTTGCAGGGGTGCCTCGACGTGGGTTTGCACCCTCGTTTTCTACCCGGATACCGCCCGGCCCCCAACCCAGGGTGGGACCCGGTGGAGGCGATGTCCAAAGCGGGGGAAGGCGTGGTGGGCTTCCTCTACCTGGTGGGGCACGACCCGCTGGGTGGCTGGCCGCGCGCCACCCACCGGCGGGACGGGCTGGAGAACGCAGGCTTCGTCGTGGTCCAAGACGCTTTTTTGACCAAGACCACGCGCGCCGCCGATGTGGTCCTCCCCGTGGCGATCTTGGCCGAGCGAGAGGGTAGCGTGGTGGGCGCCGACGGGGTGCGTCGGCGACTCCAGGCGGCGGTACCGGCACCGGCCGGGGTGGCGCCGGATGGCGAGATCTTCCGGGAGCTGGGGCGCCGTTGGGGGACCCCACTGCCCACTGGCGAGGAGGTCGAGAGGATCCTGGCGGACCTTTTCGCCAGTGGTTTCCCGGCCGCCGCCGCGCCGCTGCTTGTGCCGCCGCCGCCGCCGCCGCCGCCACGCACCTGGCGCGGCACGCTGCTGGACGTCTCGCCGCAGCTGTGGCACTCCGGCTCGGTGACCCGCTACAGCGCTGTGCTGCGCGAGCTGGCACCCATCGCCGCGGTGCGCCTGGCTCCTGAGGACATCGCTGCGTTGGGTCTGACTCCCGGTGGCAGGGCGCACCTGATCACCGGCACCGGCGAGGAGATGATGGTGGTGCGAGGGGATCGCACCGTTCGGCCGGGCAGCGCCGTGGTTCTCTGGCAGTCCAATGCGGAGGGGCTGGGAGCGTTTCTGGCGGTGGACGGCGAGGCCCGTCTCGTCGATGTACGGAGGTGCAAGTGAGCACCCCCCAGCGACCTGGTGAGGTGGCGCCGACCCTGGACGACGACCTGCTTGCCGGTGCAAGCCACGTCTGCGAGGGCGATCTCGCCGTCACCGACGAGGTGTTGAATGAGGAGGGTCAAGGGGATGGGGCGCTGGTGGCGGTTTTGACGCGGCTGCAAGAACGGCTGGGCTGCGTCGCGCCGCCGGTGCAAGAAGTGGTGGCGCGGGGCTTGGGCCTCCCGCCGCTCACCGTGCAAGAGGTGGTGAGCTTCGAAGGGGAACTTTCCCCCTGGCCGCGCCGGGGGAGCTTAGCGCGCCTGTGTGGGGGCGCAGCGTGTCTGGCACCCCACGGGCTTGGGCTTCATCACGCGGTATGTGGTGCTCGCTCGGCCGCCGGCGTAAGGGTGGAAAGTGTTCCCTGTTTTGGTAGCTGTTGGGGCGCGCCGGTGGCCGAGCTCGACTGGGTGCGACGGGAGCACCTGTCGCCGGAGGCGGCTCGTGAGCTTGCCGCGGCGAGCCGTACCACCGCCGGGCGAGCGCGGTGTGCCCACCTGCGGGGGGTGCCCGCGACCCCGTGGCGGCGGGAAGAGCTGGACCAAATCCGCGTACGGTCGGGTGAGCACGTGGCGGCGCGGCGGCGGGCGACCCCCCACGGGACGGTGCGCGAGCTCCTGGTGTGCAACGGCAGCGCCTGCTCCCGGGACGCCGCTGATCGGGTGGCCGAGGCTCTCTCCCGCAGCCTCGCCGAGCGCGCCCTCGACCGCCGCCTGCGCGTGGTTCGAGTGGGGTGCCGCGGCGAGGATGTCGGGGGCGTGACGATCACCGCCTGCCCTGCCGGTTGGAGGGTGCGGGGCGCGGACGAGCGCCGCGCCGCCGAGCTGGTTGCGACGCTGGAGAGGGATCCAGCGTCGGTGCCGGCCGACGCGCTGTGGCTCCACCATTGGCCCGCCGGCGGAGAGGGTGTGCTGCGCCGCTGTGGGTTTGTCGACCCCTGTTCCTTGGAGGAGTACGTGGCCAGCGGCGGGTTCAGCGCCCTGGAGAGGGTGCTCGGCGCCGCTGACGGGCGGAGGTGGGGTTTGCACATCCTCCAGTCCTCAGGTTTGCGGGCCAGGGACGGGGAGGGAGAACCGCTGGCCGAGCGTTTCGCCGTCGCCCAAACGGCAGGGGCAACGGTGGTGCTCTGCCCCTGCATCCCATCGGAGGCCCATTTACCGGCAGACTCCTTGCTCCTGGGGGGCGATCCGTTCTCGGTGATCGAAGGGGTACTGCTGGCGGGCGTGCTGTGCGATGCGAAATCTGCCCTCGTGATGCCCCCGGCCGGCCAGGTGCACCTGGTGGAGCAAGTAGAACTGGCGGTCGCTCTGGCCAGACGGCGCGGGCTGCTGGGCTCGGCCGTCTTAGGTACGCCGTTTTCCTTCGACATCAGGGTAGTCCCGGCACCGCGCCAACTGGTGGCGGCGGATGAGTCGGCACTGCGGCGGCTCCTGCTTGGCCGAGGGCCGCTCAAACCCTCCTCCAGGGCGATGGCCGCGCACCTGCCCCAGGCGGTTACCGTCGATCCCGAGTCAGCCGCCCGGTTGGCCGGGGTGCTGGAACTGGAGGGGTGGCGGGCGGGCGAAGGGCAGCTATTGGCCGCGCGTCGACTGGTGACGGTCACGGGCCGCACCATTGCGCCGGCGGTGCTGGACGTGCCGATCACCGCGACGCTGGAGCAGGTGCTGGCGCTTCTGCCACGCTCCGTTGAGGCCGCTGCCACAGGCGTGAAGGGCGTGCTGAGCGGCGGGCTGACCGGGGTCTTCGTGGGTGGCTGCGAAACGGGCGCTGGTGTGGCGTCGCTGGGTTCTCTACTGGTGCTGGACGAGGCCACGTGCGTGGCGGAGCTGCTCGCCGGCATGTTGACGACACTGGCCCAGGAAGCGTGTGGCGCTTGCGCCCCGGGGAGGACGGGCGTGCGGGCGCTCCGAGACCTCTGGGCGCGGGTGACAGCCGGCGAGGGGGGCGAGGAGACGCTGGCGTTGATTCGCGACACGGCTGCCCACGTCGGTGCCACGGCCCGCTGTGCGCTGGGCCGCGGTGCCGCCCGCATGGTGATCAGCGCGCTGGCGACCTTTGCCCAGGAGGTGGCCGTGCACCTGGTGGACGGCAGGTGTCCCGCCGGACGGTGTGCGCCGCTGGCGAGGGGCCATGACGGTTGGGTTGTGGCGTCCCCGGAGGACGCTGGTGAGATCCGACGCTGACGGCCTTCCCGCGGGGAGCGGGGAGGGTGCCTCGGGGCACCGAGGCACGGGTAGGGTTGGGGGGTGTCCGACCACGGGGCGGGCGGAGCGAGCCGGGTGAGGGGCCCTGGGGATGGCTTCACAGAAGTAGGGAAGAGGCGAGTGCTTTGCGATTCTTGCGTCATGGTGTATGGTTTTTCCGTGGGCGGTGGGTTTTCTGCCGGTGGAAGAGGGGGGCGGGGAACCTGGCCGTTGGGCAGGTGCCACGGGTCTGCGGGGGCTTCTGGTGAGCTTAGGGGATCAGCCCCGATGGCACGCATCTTTCAAGGATTGACGTGGTGTCGGGGGTCGCACGCTCTCGGCAGGGAGGTAGAGCTCGATGGGATTGCTGCACGTTTGGGTGTATCTGACGCTGGCCGGCTTCGTCCTGGGGTGCGCTTACAAGGCTATCAAGTACGCAACCATGCCCATGCATCTGCGCTGGGAGCTCTACCCGGTGGCCCACGAGAAGGGTAAGGCGGCCTACGGCGGTTCGTACTTCGAGGAGGTGGATTGGTGGACCAAGCCGCGGGAAAGCTCGCGCCTGGGCGAGATTAGGGTGATACTGGAGGAGGTGGTGACCCTGAAACAGGTGCGGGAGCACAACCCCGGCCTGTGGTTGCCCTCGTTGCTCTTCCACTACGGTCTGTACCTCCTCTTCGCCCTGGGCGCAGCCCTGCTTGTGGGAGGGATGGCGGTGGCGGTCGGTTTCAAACCCTTGGTTTTTTTGGCCGGCGGGAAGTTGATGTCGATCTGGGGCGGCATGGGTCTGGCGCTGGCGACCCTCGGGACTTCCCTGCTGTTGCTCCGCCGGCTGGGTCAGGCGGAGTTGCGGCGCAGTTCGTCGCCCGCTGACTTCGTCCACCTGTGGCTGTTCTTGATCCTCTTCGCAGTGTCGTGGGGGAGTTTCCTTACCTTCGATCGCTCCTACCTGCAGGCGGGCAACTTCCTGGCGGGGCTGGTCAAGGGCGAGGCGATTTCCCCTGGTTCGGCGTGGTTTGTGGCGCAGGTGGCGATTTTGGGGCTGTTCTTGATCTACATGCCGTGGAGTCACATGGCGCATATGTTCACGAAGTACTTCACCTGGCACTCGGTACGTTGGGAAGATCTACCCAACCTGCCTGGCACGGGGATCGAAAAGAAGGCGCGGAAACTGTTGATGCTTCCCGTCTCCTGGGCGGCGCCTCATATTCGCGGCGACGGGAAAAAGACCTGGGTGGACGTGGCCCAGGAAGGGGGGAACTAGAAGGCTATGGCCCAGTCACGCATCAATCCGGTCAAAGTCAAGGACATCGGCAAACCGGCCGAGGTGCTCTCGCCGGTGAATCTGCAGGAGTTGGCGCCCCTGCCGCCACCCTACGACCAGGATGACCCGGCCACGCTGTGGAAGGAGTTGACCGCCGAACGTCGGGCCCAGGTGGAAGCGTCGCTGGACGGGGTATCGGCGCTCAGCCTCAAGCGGCCGGAGTCGCCGGAGGAGGAGAAAAAGCTCCTTGAGGGTTTCGTTTCCGGCCTGAAGAAGCTGCTGAGCAAGGAAAACAACTGGACGTTTCTGCAGCCGCTGGCCCTGTCGTTGGAGCACTGCACCCACTGCCAAACCTGCGCCGAAGCGTGCCCGATCTTTGTGGGGTCGGGGCGCAACGAGGTGTATCGGCCCTCCTACCGCGCCGATGTGTTGCGGCGCTTGGCGGCCCGCTGGGGTAACGGTGGCAACCCGCTTAAGTCGGCGCTCACCGGCTCGGTGGACCTAAACTGGAGCACAGTGGCGCGTCTGGCCGAGCTGGCGCACCGCTGCACCCTATGCCGCCGCTGCACCCAGGCGTGCCCCATCGGCGTCGACAACGGGCTGATCTCCCACGAGCTGCGCAAGTTGTTCTCCCAAGAGCTGGGTATCGCGGCACAGGAGTGCCATCGCTCCGGCTCGGTGCAGCAGCTCAAAGTGGGTTCGTCCACTGGTATGCCACCCATGGTGGTCAAGGACAACATTGAGTTCATCGACGAGGAGATGAGCCAGAAGGTTGGATTCAAGATCGAAACCCCGTGGGACAAGGCCGGCGCCGACGTGCTGCTCATCCACAACGCCGGCGAGATCCTGTCGTGGCCGGAAAATCCCGGGGCTTTTGCGGTGATGTTGGAAATGGCGGGAATTTCCTGGACGCTGTCCTCCGACATCGCGGGCTATGACGCGGTCAACTATGGCCTGTGGTACGACGATTTCCAGTTTGCCCGCGTCGCCTTAAAGCACGCCGAGATCGCCAAGAAGCTGGGGGTGAAGAAGATCGTCATCGGCGAGTGTGGCCACGCCCACAAGGCGCTAAGCGTGATTGCCGACCGTATCTTCTCCCAGGAGTACAACATCCCGCGGGAGAGCTGCCTTACCTTGATGGAAGACATCGTCATGTCCGGGCGGTTGAAGTTGCTCCCTGAGCGCAACGACTTCCCGGTGACCCTGCACGACCCCTGCAACATGGTACGGGCCATGGGGATCGTCATGCCGCAGCGGCGCATCCTGCACAAGATCGCGCCGCGCTTCCGCGAGATGGTGCCGCACGGCGTGGAGAACTATTGCTGCGGTGGTGGGTCGGGGTTCGCCATCATGAACCCCAACAACTTCGCTTCCTGGAAGTATCTGGTGGCGGGACGCATTAAACTCAAGCAAATCCTCGACGCCTTCCAGGGGGAGCTGGATCCCTCCATCCCCAAGTACCTGTGCGCCCCCTGCTCCAACTGCAAGGGGCAGTTTCGCGACCTGTTCCGCGCCTACAACGTGTTCGAAAGGTCGAATTTGCTGTATGGGGGCCTGGTGGAACTGATCGTCAACGCCATCGCGGATATCCCCGAGGGGTTTTTGGAGTGGGAGTTCCACTAAAATTTGACACGTGGGGTCGCAGTGTGACGGACGGCGTCGACGCGGAGGTGAAAGGCTCATGAATTATCGCCAGCGCGCCCCGCTCTGAGTGAACCGCGGGCCCGGCGCCGGCGCGGCGCGCTGTGAAAGGGAGTCCTGCAATGGCGTTCTGGCGGTCGTTGCTGAGAAGCGAAGATTGGATGTCCCTGTGGTTGGGCCTCTTCATCTTCGGCTTGTCCATGGGCCTGCTGGGCGGTGCTGACCTCCTGGGCTGGGCGGTCAAGACCAACGTCTGGACCTCGTTTAGCCAGATCCTTCAGCCCGTCTCCAAGCCCTACGCCGGGATCGGAGGCGTGGGCTCGCTGCTTTCGACCTTTCTCTTTCTCTTGGTGGTCATGTCGTTGGCGGCCAAGGGCCTGGCAGCCGATGTGCGTCGCTTCGCCTTGGGCTTTGTGGTGATCTTTTTTGCCTCGTACGCGTGCTGGGTGGCCGGACACTTTGCGCACGTGGCGGCCACCCCCGACAAGCTTGACACTCTCGGTATCACTTGGTCGCTGAATTTGACCGGCGAGGCGGGGTACATCCTCGCCCTGCTGGTTGGGCTGGTGGTGGGCAACTTCCTGCCCAAGACCGCGACGAGGATTGCGGAGGCCACCAAGCCGGAGCTGTACATCAAGACGGCCATCGTGATCATGGGCGCGGGCCTAGGAGTTAAGGCTGTGGAGGCCCTAAGCTTGGCTTCGGCGGTGATCTTCCGCGGTCTGTGCGCCATCGTGGAGGCCTACCTGATCTACTGGGCGGTGGTCTATTTGGTGGCCAGGAAGTACTTCGGGTTCAGCCGGGAGTGGGCGGCGCCACTGGCCTCCGGGATTTCGATCTGTGGCGTGTCGGCGGCCATCGCCACCGGTGGCGCCATCCGAGCACGCCCCGTCGTACCCATCATGGTGTCATCCCTGGTGGTGATCTTCGCGGTGGTGGAGCTGGTGCTCCTGCCCTTCGCGGCGCAGCAGTTCCTCTACAAGGAACCGATGGTGGCCGGGGCGTGGATGGGCCTGGCGGTCAAAACCGACGGCGCCGCCGTCGCTTCCGGCGCCATCACCGACTCGCTGGTGCGGGCCAAGGCGCTGGCTGAGTTGGGGGTGGAGTGGAAAGAAGGGTGGATCCTCATGGCCACCACCACCGTGAAGGTGTTTATCGACATCTTCATCGGCGTGTGGGCGTTTATCCTCGCCATCCTGTGGTGTACGGTGATCGAGCGCAAACCTGGAGAGAAGGCGAGGGTGGGCGAGATCTGGGAGCGCTTTCCCAAATTTGTGCTGGGGTATGTGGGTACCTTCGCCGCGACCCTGACCGTCTGCCTGCTCTTTCCCCACCTGGTGGGGGCGTCCAAGGCGGCCGCCGCGGAGGCCAACGTTTTTCGGCAGCTGTTTTTCGCTATGACCTTTTTCACCATCGGGGTGGTGTCCAACTTTCGCAAGCTGTGGGAGGAGGGGATCGGCCGACTGGCAGCGATTTACGCCATTTGTTTGTTCGGCTTCATCATCTGGGTGGGCCTGTTGATTTCTTGGGTCTTCTTCCACGGGGTGAGGCCGCCGGTGGTGGGTGGATAGGAGGGGAGCATGGACAGCGAACGCCAACCCCGTCTCGCCGACGAGCTGCAGCGCATGCAGCGTGAGCCCCTCCTACCCATCGAGAAGAAACTGATTACTTGGAGCATCATCCTGGGACTAGTGCTGCTGGCGGTGCTTACCTGGGTGAGCTACACCTTTTTCCCCGGGCAGTGAGACCCCCACGCCCCAAGGCGGCCCTGCAGTTACGCCACCGTTACCTGACTAGGGCGCAGGGCGGCTTTGGACCTGTTGACAAGCTACGACGTTGCTTTGAAATCGACCCCGCGGAGGAAGTAGCAGGACACTGTCACCTTCGCGTAACAGGTGCGCGGCGAGGGTCGTCATTTTTCTCCATTGAATGGCTAAAGGCCGCTCCGGTAGAGGGTTTTGCCCCTGAGGAGTGGGCCCCTAGGTCAATGGCATAACGCTTGCAGCGGATTATGGTGAGAGGTGCGCCGCGACCTGTGCGGCGGGCGCGCCCCGGAGAGCTGGATGGGGAGTGAGGTCGGACCAGAGAAAGATCTGCAGCGGGGGGGGTGGCAGACGGCACGCAATCTGGAGGCGCTGAATGAAAACCGCCGCGGCTGTAGCCGGTTATCTTTGTTTCCTTGTGATATGCCTTTGGTTTGGGGCATGGCTGCGACGGGAGAAGTCTTAGGGGTTGGACGCCAGGCGGACCTCGATGGCCAGTGGCCAGGGGCGAGGATGTGGCGAGCTGCATCGCGGGGCTCATCGCCAGCCACAACCGCGGCGGACGCCAGCATGACTACCAGAGAGCCGCAGTCTAGAGGCCTGTTTCGATACCGGGAAAGGAGCTGCCATGAGTGAGAAGAAGAGAGAAACGCCGCTACTCGATGAGCTCGAGAAGGGGCCCTGGCCGAGTTTTGTAAAGGAACTCAAAAAGAGCGCCGACAAACCGGTGATTCAGGACCTGCTCGGCCAGCTGGAGCGGTCCTACGAAGAGCACATCGGCCACTGGAAACACGGCGGTATCGTCGGCGTCATGGGGTACGGTGGCGGGGTCATCGGTCGCTACTCCGACCTCCCCGAGGAGTTCCCCAACATCGCGCACTTTCATACCATGCGCGTCAACCAACCGGCGGGGTGGTTCTACACCTCCGATGTGCTCCGCAAGATCTGCGATATCTGGGAGGCCCGGGGCTCTGGCATCACCAACATGCACGGTTCCACCGGTGACATCATTCTGCTGGGCACCACCACCGACCAACTGGAGCCAATCTTCAGCGAGCTCACCAACATCGGCTTCGACCTCGGGGGCTCGGGATCGGATATGCGCACCCCCTCGGCGTGCTGCGGGCCGTCCCGCTGCGAGTGGGCGTGCTACGACACTCTCGCGGCGTGTTATGACTTCACCCAAACCTACCAGGATGAGCTGCACCGCCCGGCCTTTCCCTACAAGTACAAGCTGAAGTTCGCCGGTTGCCCCAACGACTGTGTCGCCTCCGTGGCCCGCGCCGACATGTCGTTCATCGGCACGTGGAAGGACGACATCCAGATGGACGTCGAGGAGGTGAAGAAGTACGCCGCCGAGGGGAAGATCGACATCCAAAAGGACGTCTGCGACCGCTGCCCCACCCGGTGCATGAGTTGGGACGGCACCAACCTCACCATCGACAACAGCGAGTGCGTCAAGTGCATGCACTGCATCAACGTGATGCCTAAAGCGTTGCGCCCTGGCAAGGAGCGAGGCTGCACGATCTTGATCGGTGCCAAGGCACCGATCATCGGTGGAGCGCTGCTGTCCAGCGTATTCGTGCCGTTCATCGAAATGGAACCTCCGTACGAGGACATCAAGGAACTCCTCAGCGCAATCTGGGACCTCTGGGCCGAGCACGGCAAGAACCGGGAGCGCGTGGGCGAGTTCATTCAGCGCGTGGGGTTGGGCAACTTCCTGGAGCAGATCGGCCTCGAGCCGGTTCCGGAGATGATCGCCCACCCGCGGACCAACCCGTACATCTTCTTCGGCGAAGAACTGCACGAAGAGCAGGCGTAAGTCGAGAGCCAAAGAAGGAGAAGAGCGTATGTCAGCAAGTCCCCGCAAGACCGACATTGGACCTCCTCACTACGAACAGTTCTTGCCGCCGGTCATCAAGAAAAACTACGGCAAGTGGCTGTACCACGAGAATCCCCGGCCAGGTGTGCTGGTGCACGTGGCCGAGTCGGGCGACAAGTTGTACTCGGTGCGCGCCGGTACCCCGCGCCTCCTTAACGTCAAGTCGATCAGGCTGTTCGCCGACTTGGCCGATAAGTACTGCGACGGCTATCTGCGCTTCACGAGCCGCAACAACGTGGAGTTCCTGCTCACCGACGAGAGCAAGATCGACCCCCTCATCCAGGAGCTGCACGACCTCGGCTACCCGGTGGGAGGCACGGGCAACGCCATCTCGGCCATCGTTCACACCCAGGGTTGGGTGCACTGCCACTCCGCCGCAACCGACGCGTCGGGCGTGGTCAAATCACTGATGGACGAGCTGTACCCCCACTTCGTCAACATGGACTTGCCGGCCAAGCTGCGCATCGCTTTCGCCTGCTGCCTCAACATGTGCGGCGCGGTGCACTGCTCCGACATCGCCATCCTGGGCGTGCACACCCGCGTGCCGGAGATCGATCACACCAACCTGCCCAAGATGTGCGAGCTGCCAACCCTTATCGCCTCGTGTCCCACCGGTGCCATCCGGCCGGCCACTGTGGACGGGCAGCAGTCGATCCATATCGAGGAGCACCTGTGCATGTACTGCGGCAACTGCTTCACCGTGTGCCCGGCGGTGAAGATCAACAACGCCAAAACCGACGGCCTGTCCATCTGGGTGGGGGGCAAGGTGTCCAACGCTCGCACCGAGCCCAAGTTCTCCAAGCTGGTGATTCCGTACCTGCCCAACAACCCGCCGCGCTGGCCGGAGACGGTGGAGGCGGTCAAGCACTTGGTGGAGATTTACGCCGCCAATGCTCGCAAGTACGAGCGCATGTCCGAGTGGGTGGAGCGCATCGGCTGGCCACGTTTCTTCAAGCTCACCGGCCTTCCGTTCACCAAGTACCATATCGATGACTTCACGCACGCCGGCGAGACCTACAAACGTTCGGCGCAGCTGAAGCACTGAAGGCTTGAGGAGGCGCGTCATGGCAGATGCCGTGAGTGTAGACGAGGTCGCCGCCGCCATGTACGACTTGGTCAAGTCGACCTATGGCAAGAAGAACCTCAAGGCGATGGACCTCACCAAGGCGATGATCGAGCAGTTCGGCGAGGACCGCTGCGACAAGCAGCTGTGCAAGCTCGCCATCCGCCAGCTCATCGACTCTGGGAAGTGCACGTACAGCTACGTGGGTGGGAGCTACATCACCCTGCCACCCGAGGCGGGGTCATAGGAGAAAGTGCGGCAGGCCCCAAGACCGGCGGAAGCCGGTCTTGGGGCGCAGGCAGGCGGAAAGAAAGGTGGAGGTGTGCCCATGTCCGAAGCCAAAGGAGCCAATCGTTCCCAGGCCATGGTCGAACTGCTGCAGCGCTGGCAGGCGATCGAGCGCAAAAGCATCGAGCAGTGCTCGGAAATCATGTCGCGGACGCAGAACCCGTTGGTGCGCCAGGTGCTGGAGATCATCCGCAACGACTCAGGGCAGCATCACCGGGTCCAGCAATTCCTCATCGACACCCTCACCAAACAGGCGGTGTCGCTGACCCCGGAGGAGCTGGCGGAAATCTGGGACAAGGTCGAGGAGCACATCGCCCTGGAGCGGGAAACCATAGAGGTGGCGAAAGAGCTGAAGAAGAAGGCGTTTTCCGTGGTGCACAAGGTCATCCTCGAGTACCTGCTGATCGACGAGGAGAAGCACGACCGCCTGCTGGAGGAACTGGAGCAGTTTAAGAAGGGTATGTACCCGTACGCGTGAGGTGCACCGAGAGGAACGGGAGGGGCCGTCATGGGTCTGCTGAAGAAGAAGGATGACGCCAAAAAGCCGTCGTTTGCGTTCGCCTCTAGGGGGGCGGCGAGCTCGCAGCTCTCACCCCTGCGGCCGGTGCAGCAGGAGAAGCTGCCGCCGTGTACAGGCCACTGCCCCAGTGGCAACGACATCCGCGGTTGGCTGACCACCATCGCCCTGCGCGAGAAGCTGGGCTTGAGTCTCGAGGAGGCATACACCAGGGCGTGGTACCTCGAGGTGGAGACGAACCCCTTCCCGGCCATCATGGGGCGCGTGTGTCCCCATCCCTGCGAGAGCCACTGTAACCGCAAGGAGAAAGACGGCGCCGTAGCGATCAACTCCGTGGAGCGGGTGATCGGCGACTGGGGCATCCAACAGAACCTGCCCCTTCCCAAACTGGACGAGGGTGGCCCCTTCGCCGAGCGGATCGCGGTCATCGGCGCCGGTCCGGCGGGGCTCTCGTGTGCCTACCAGCTGGCCCGCCGCGGCTACCAGGTGACCGTCTTTGAGGCGCTCCCGGCGCCGGGCGGTATGTTGCGCTACGGCATTCCCCAGTACCGCCTGCCGCGCCACATCATCGATGCCGAAGTGAAGAAAATCCAGGATCTGGGCGTCGAGATCCGTTGCGGGGTGACGGTGGGCAAGGACATCACCTTCGAAGAGCTGCGCCGCGACTATCAGGCCATCTTCGTGGGCATCGGCGCTCACCAGGGCAAGAGCCTGGGAGTGCCCGGCGAGGAGGGGCCGGGGCTGTGGACCGGCACCGAGTTTCTCAACCACGTGAACTCCGGCAAGCGCGTGGAGGTGGGCCCCAACGTCGTCGTGATCGGCGGCGGCGACACGGCCATTGACGCCGCGCGGGTGTCCAAGCGCGTCACCATGGATTCGGCGGCCGTCTCCAAGCGCATGGGGGCGGAGGTCACCATCCTGTACCGCCGCACCAGGGCCGAGATGCCCGCCATCGAGCGCGAAATCGAGGAGGCGCTGGAGGAGGGCATCCGCATCGAGTACCTGGCGGCACCAGCGGAGATCCTGCGCAACGCCGATGGCACGGTGCGGGCCATGAAGGTGCAGCGCATGACCCTGGGTGAGCCTGATTCCTCGGGGCGGCGGCGCCCAGTGCCCATCCCCGGCGACGTCTACGAGTTGCCGGTGGACACCATCATTACGGCGGTGAGCCAGCAGCCCGACCTGGCGCGACTGGGGAGCGCGGAACTGGGCACGGACTGGCTTTCCTGCGACGAGTGGGGCCGCACCGGGATACCGGGTGTGTGGACCGGTGGCGACAACATAGGGCTTGGCCTGGCGACGATTTCCATCGGCCAAGGGGCGAAGGCGGCCCAAGCGATTGCCGCGGCGTTGCGGGGTCGAGAACCCAAAGCGCCACCTTCCAAGCCCACCGTGGGCCCCGAGAAAATCAAGATGGCGTGGTACCCCGACAAGCCTAGGGCGAAACGCGCCGTGCGCTCGCCGGAAGAGCGCCTGGCAAAGCCCATGGAGGAGATCGACCTGGGCATCACCCAGGAGCAGGCGCTGGAGGAGGTGACCCGCTGTTTCTCGTGCGGCAAGTGCTTTGCCTGCGAGAACTGCTGGATGTATTGCCAAAATAACTGCTTTACCAAGATCACCGATCCCAAGTTGGGCGAGTTCTACAAACTAAAGCTGGAGCTGTGCGACGGGTGCAAGAAGTGCGCGGAGGAGTGTCCGTGCGGCTTCTTGGACCTGGTGTGAGGGAGGGGAGTCCCGGTGCGCCTGGCAACCCCACGCCTGATGATCGCCGGCCTGGCGGGAGACAGCGGCAAGACGCTGGTTTCCCTCGGGCTGGTGCGGGTGCTGGGCGATCGGGGTCTCACCGTGGCGGCGTTCAAAAAGGGCCCGGACTATATCGATGCGGCGTGGCTCGGGGTCGCGGCACGGAGCCCGGGCCGCAACCTCGACACCTTCTTGATGACCCCGGCCGGCCTTGGTCGGGCGCTGGCGCCGGCGCAGGCGGCCGACCTCATGGTCATGGAGGGGAACCGCGGTTTGTTCGACGGCCTGGATGCGGAGGGAACCCACTCCAGCGCGGCCCTGGCGGTGCGCCTGGGCTCGCCGGTGGTGTTGGTGGTGGATGCCACCAAGGCGACCAGGACGTTGGCTGCCCTGGTGCTGGGGTGTCGCGTCTTCGACCCGACCATCGACCTGGCCGGGGTGATACTTAACCGGGTCGGCACCGGCCGGCAGGAGGCACTCGTCCGCCGGGCGGTGGAAGAGGCTGCCGGCGTTGAGGTGGTGGGGGCGGTACCCCGGCTGGACGGGTCGGCCCAACTCTTCCCAGGACGCCACCTCGGCCTGGTGACGGCGGCGGAGCGTCCCGAGCGAGAGGAGGCGGTGCAGCGCGCCGCCCAGATCGTTGCGCAGCACGTGGATGTGGAACGCATGGTGGCGATCGCCCGCCGCGCCGGCGACGTCGATCTGCCCCAGCAGGCGTTGCCCAAGCCGGGAGCACCGGTGCGTGTGGCGATCCTCCGGGACGAGGCGTTTTCCTTTTACTACCCGGAGAACTTGGAGGCGCTGGAGGCGGCGGGGGCGCAGCTGGTGTTCGTGTCGCCGGTGCACGCCGCGGCGTTGCCCGAGGTCGACGGTGTGGTGATCGGCGGCGGATTTCCAGAGGTACACGCCGAGCGCCTGGCGGGCAACCGGACTTTTTTGGCCTCCCTGCGCCGCGCCGCTGAGAAGGGCGTTCCCGTCTATGCCGAATGTGGCGGGTTGATGCTGCTGGCACGCACCCTCGCGGTGGGGGGTTGCACCTTCGCGATGGCCGGAGTTCTCGACCTCGACGTGGAGCAGGGCCGGCGCCCCAGCGGGCACGGCTACGTGGAGGGCCGGGTGGACGGTGAAAACCCCTTCCTGCCGATGGGTACGCTGTTGCGTGGACATGAGTTCCACTACTCGGCGGTGCGTGGCGGTGGGGACGTCGCCCACACGGTGGTGGCCCTGGAGCGAGGCACCGGGGTCGGCGAAGGGCGCGACGGCGTGGTGCGGGGGTCGGTGTGGGCCTCGTACCTACACCTGCACGCGCTGTCGCTGCCCCAGTGGGCGGAGGGGGTAGTGGGGGCGGCGCGGCGCTTCGCTGCTTCGGGGAGCGGGGCACAACCCGCATGGGCGTGAGGGAGCAGGTGGTGGACTCACTGCGCAGGGGCGAATTTGCGGCACTGGCTTTACAGGCGGCCGCGCAGCCACGGGTGTTGCGGGTGCTGGTGGGGCGCCTGTGGGACGCCGAGGAGGTGTTGCGGGCCGGTGCCGCGCGGACGCTGGGAGAGCTGGCCGCCCGGCAACCGGAGAAGGCGACCGAGCTGGTGCGTCGTTTCCTTTGGGCACTCAACGACGAATCGGGAACCAACGGGGCGGCAGTGGTGCCGGCGCTGGGGGCGATGGCGAAGGCGGCGCCGGCGGTGGTGGGGCCGTTCGCCGGGGCACTGGCGGCGCACCTGGAGGACGACGGTATGCGGGCCGACCTGCTGCAGGTGTTGGCGACCCTGAAAGCCGCCGGGCCGGCGTGGATCGAGCCCCACGCAGCGCAGATCGCACGGTGGGAACTGCAGCAGTCAGGCGGCGGACTGCCCCCGGGGGGGGAGGAGGTTTGGGAGTGAGCGAGCGCAGCCCACGCAAGCGTATCGAGCATTGGCAGGAGTACGTGAACACCCATCCCAATTCGGCGGTGGGCCACTTCAACCTGGCGCTGGCCTACACCGATCTCGGCCTGATGGGGCGAGCCGAGGAGTTGTACCGCAAGGCTCTGGAGCTGGATGACAGCCTGGTGGAGGCGTGGGTGAACCTGGGCGGCGCGTTGCTGCTCAAGTGGGATTTCTCCGGTTGCTTGAAGGCTAACCAGGAAGCGGTGGCCCGCCGCGACGACTGCCTGCTCGCCCACTACAACATGGGCCAGGCGTACCTGTACCTGGGCGACGCCGAAGGGGTGGTGCGCTGCTATCGGAAGGTCTTAGAGCTGGACCCTCGCCATCCGGCGGCACACTACTACCTGGCGGTAGGGCTGCTGGCCACCGGCCACGTGGAGCAGGCGCGACGCGCCGCTGCCACCGCCATGGAACTGGGGCATCGTCCGTCCCCGGAGTTCTTGCGTTCCC
>Ga0308414_1000167_pt1 | contig 40729 bp, 42 predicted proteins | sample HotsprSampleOS50_FD_205667 | JGI IMG/M metagenome (GOLD analysis project Ga0308414, IMG submission 205667) | Hot spring phototrophic mat microbial communities from Octopus Spring, Yellowstone National Park, Wyoming, United States - 20090730_OS50 ... | reverse complement strand
GATTGAGTACAATGAAAAATAAGTGTATGGTGTAGCGCCGAAGTGGCGGAATTGGCAGACGCGCTGCGTTCAGGTCGCAGTGAGGGTAACCTCGTGCTGGTTCAACTCCAGTCTTCGGCACCATTGTTCGGGGCAGGTTGTGCTGCTCCGGTTTTTTATGTTTTACGCCGGGCTAGCAGCCGCCGCTGGGGCGGTTTACGCCGGTGTGGCGGGCGCCGCTGAGACGGCGACGGCCGCTGGCTCTGCTGGCCGCAGGTCACGAATCGCCCCTGTCGGGCACACCTTGACGCATGCGCCGCACAAAGTACACACGCCGGTGTCCATCACGGCTAGGTTGCCTTCCATGCGAATGGCCTTGACGGGGCAGGTTTGCACGCACTTGGTGCATGCGATGCACGCCGTCGCGCATTTTTTGCGCGCCACGGCGCCTTTGTCCTGTGAATGGCATAAAATCAGCACCCGTTTGCTGCGATAGCGTAAGGTGATGACTTCCTTGGGGCACACGGCGATGCACTTTCGGCACGCCGTGCATTTCGTTTCGTCAATAACAGGAAGCGTCCCCGGCCGCCATGTGATCGCATCAAAGGGGCAGACCCGCTGGCAGTCGCCCATCATCAAGCAGGCGTATTTGCACGCACCCGGCCCCTCGCCCACGAGCGCGGCCAGCGCGCACGACGTAACGCCGTCGTAGCAGGCTTCTTGTTGTGCGTGGGGCGCGCCTTGGCACAGCACATAGGCAGTTTTTGGTTCAGCAGCATCGCACGTGATCCCCAAGATGGCGCAGATTTTTTCGGTTGTTTCCGCACCGCCGGGCGCGCACAGCGAGGGCGCCGCCTTGCCGCTTGCAACCGCCGCCGCATAGCCTGCGCAGCCCGGAAAGCCGCACGCGCCGCAGTTCACTCCCGGCAGCACGTCCAGCACCGCCGCCACGCGCGCATCAGTTTGAACCGCAAACTTTTTCGAAGCGTAGGCCAGCCCCGCGCCAAACAAACCACCAAAAAACCCCATCACTACCAATGGATGAAACCACATACAGCATGTCCTTGTACAAATACATTCACTGTGTGCGCTAGTGTAGCAAAGCCGCCTGCGCCTGTCAACTTGCAGCCGCTGGACGAAAAAAGTTGTGGCAGAAGGTGAAAATAAGAAAATCGGGCATCCGAGTAAGAAATTAGTACCCCCTATCATCAGATGAACGCCGATGGAAATGTTGAACGGTGCCAGGCGAGGTCCCCAGTTCCGGCGACACGCTTTGGACCGCGAGGGGCGCAGCTCCCGTTTTCAACTGGAAGCACCGTGTCCGCGGCACACACGCAGTGCCCCCAACCTGTCAGCATGTCGAAATGGATCATCTTGATGGATCGGCTCGTATGATTTGTTGCTGGGCTGGTTGCCGGATGCAGAGGAAAGCATACTTTGCCAACATACAAATGATGGCGCTTTGTGCTTGTTAGAAAATATGTAGAGCGTGCCACCATGTAATGTATCCATTCCCAGCCGGACACGTGCGACGGGGCAGCGGTGTGGTTGCATGGATGGAGCGATGTTGGTATAATGAACGTATGAATGATACCACCCATGCGGCGTTATCGCTGGAAGAACAGATGGCGGCGTTGCAGAAGCGCACGGTCTGTCCGCTGGCGGACGGCAAGCTGTTTATTTACGTGCAGGCGATGGACCCGTACCAGCGGCGGCATATCGTGCTGGAGTGCCCGGCGAAGCGGTGTGTAGTTAAAGACCCGCAGCAATGGAAAGTGTACCGGGATGAGATAGAACGGGTGTGCTGCAGTCCAGGCTATGCCAAGGAATGCACGTGGTTTATTGCGGCGCGCAAGGAGCGGTAAAAAGACTGCCAGCAGTGGCTGCCGCACTGCTGGCGGCGGCGCTCACCGCGGCACCGTGCGCGGGCAAAGCCTTTCGCGGGCCGGCTGGGACGATTTCGCTGGAGAGCCGCACGTTCGGCGCGGTAGAGTATGTGCCGCTGTATGACCTTGCGGAGGCGCTGGGCCTGCAGATTTCGTGGTTTTATGAAGCACGCGTCCTGGAGCTGCGCGGTGACGGAGTGACGCTGAGCATGATGCCAGGCTCACGCACGGTGCTGGTGGACAAGCGCACGGCGCTGCAGATGGACGCGGGCGTTGTCTTCAGCCGCGGGGTGGCCTATGTGCCGGCAACACTGTTGACGGAGACGCTGAAACCGTACTACGGCAAGCTGCGCACAACCGCGCAAAGCAGCGGCGGCGCACGCTTGGTTGTCTTGGACCCAGGCCATGGCGGGCGCGACCAGGGCGCCGCGGGCCATGGCATTATTGAGAAGGAACTAACCCTTGACGTCGCACGCCGTGTGCGCGCCCATTTAACTGCCAAAGGTATCAAAGTGCGCATGACGCGCGAAACAGATGTGTATGTGCCGCTGGCCCGGCGCGCCGAGATTGCCAACGAACTCGGCGCCACCGTGTTTGTCAGCATCCACGCCAACGCGGTCAGCGAAAATCCCCGCACGATCAGCGGCAGCGAAACCTTTTATTTGTCGCGCGCGCAGACCGCCAGCGACGCCGCCACCGAACGGCTTGAGAATTCCCCTCTTAAGGATGAGGTGCACAGCAGTTGGGGCTCGTTGACGATCCGGCTGAAACGCCTCCTGCTGGGCAACCATCTGAAGCAGACGCGCAGCACGTCCATTAGCCTGGCACAGCGCGTCCAAGCACGGTTGGGCGCCGTCGCGGTCGGCGATAATCGCGGCATCAAGCCGGCCAATCTGCAAGTCTTGCGCGAAACACTCTGCCCAGCATGCTTGGTCGAAATCGGGTTTCTCAGCAACCCCACGGATGCGAGTTATCTCAGCAAAGCTTGGTACCGCCAGAAACTGGCAGATGCCATTGCACAGGGTATTCTTGATCATCTCAACTCATTATGAACGCCACACAGCCGATTGGCATATTTGACTCTGGACTAGGCGGATTAACGGTGACACGGGCGATCCGCAACCATCTGCCAGAAGAACGTATTATCTACTATGGCGATACGGCGCGTGTACCGTATGGCGCTAAGAGCCGCGACACTATTATCGCGTTTACGCGCGACGCGCTGCAGTTCTTTGCGCACCACGACGTGAAATGCGTTGTCATTGCGTGCAACACCGCCAGCGCCCTGGCGCTGGATGCCGTGCGCGAAGAAGTAGACGTGCCGTTGCTCGGCGTAATTGAGCCGGGCGCGCAAGCGGCCGTCGCCGCAACGCGCGTCCGCAAAGTGGGCGTGATTGGCACCACCGCCACCATCGCCAGCGATGTTTATGCGCACGCCATCCGGCGCCTTGACGAGCACATCACTGTGTATTCGCAACCCTGTCCGTTGTTTGTACCGCTGGTAGAAGAAGGCTGGATCGAGCGCGAGGCCACGCGCCTCATTGTCGAAGAGTATCTCCAGCCATTGCGCACGGCGCGCGTCGATACGCTGGTGCTGGGCTGCACGCATTATCCCCTCTTGGCAGGCGTGCTGCAGGCATACATGGGGCCGGAGGTGACACTGGTAGATTCCGCACAGACCTGCGCTGTGCAGTTGGATGCCTTGCTGACCCAGCACGGGTTGCGCGCTTCCGGCGGTACAGGTGAAGAAACGTTTTTTGTCACCGACATGGCGGCGCGGTTTTCTGAACTCGGTGCGCGCTTCCTCGGCCGCCGCCTGCAAGCCATCAAAGTGGTAGGACACGAATGACGACGCTGGCCATTACAACAACTTGCCGCGAAGAATTGGTTGACATCACTGCGCAGGTGCAGGAAGCCGTACGCGCCAGCGGCGTCCAGCACGGGGTCTGTCACATCATCTGTTCTCACACCACCGCGGGCGTGGCGGTTAATGAAAATGCCGATCCGGATGTGGTGCATGACATTCTGCTCTCGTTGCGCGACATGGTGAAAGAACTGCGCGGCTTCCGGCACGCGGAAGGCAATTCCACCGCGCATGTGAAAAGCGTCTTAGTTGGCATTCACACCTGCCTGCCCGTGGAGCATGGGCGCTTGGTGCTCGGCACATGGCAGGCGGTGTATTTCTGTGAATTTGACGGCCCGCGCCGCCGCCAGGTGCGTGTGGTATGCGTCGCAACACCGGAGCACGTATGAGCTTCTTTTCCTCATGGAAAGCAAAATGGCACGGCCGCACCGCCACGCCCCCGCCGCCCGCATCTGATGCGGACTACGTAAAAGGCGAAGATTTCATCGCACAATGTGAGCGCGAGACTGAGTTTGAAAAGCGCTTTTTGGCGCAACTGAGCGAACTGGAACACGCGATCTTAACGGGCTACGTGCAGCACCAAGAACTAACCGACAGGCAGGTTGACATGGTGCTGGAGGCGGTGCTGGATGCACTCGCCGCGCGCGCCCTCGGGCGGCCTTCACGCCAGTTTCACTTGAACCCCGTCGAGCAGGACGTCTACGACTACGTGTGGGAGTCCTGCACCATCCTGCTTGACGCGAGCAAGACGGAGTACTCCCGCCAGCGGATCGGCAACCCGTTTCCCTTCAGATCATTGACCATTGACGAGCTCAAACAATGCCTCAAGCGCATCCGCACGTCAATCCGTCATTGGGGCAACGACGGCGGGGTGCGCGCATATCTTGAGTTCATTAACGACCAGCTCTACCGCATTCATCGCCAACTAAAAAGTGACGCCACGTGATCATCGCGATTGACGGGACAGTTGCCTCGGGCAAAAGCAGCGCCGCGCGCCTGCTGGCTCACAAGCTGGGCTACGCCTACATCAACACCGGCTTGATGTACCGCGGTGTGGCGGCCTGGGCGCGCCGCAACGGTATTCCCACAGCGGATCACACCGCGCTTGCCGCGCGCATCGGCGGCCTGCGCATTGATCTGCGCGATCTCCCAGATGGCCAGCACGTGTATGTAAATGGTGAAGACGTAACGCACGACGCGCTCGCCCCCGACATCGGCTCAGATGTGTCGAATGTCGCCGACAACGCTGCCGTGCGCGCCGTGCTGGTGCGCGAGCAGCGCCGCCTGGGGCTGGCCGCCGGCAATGCCGTGTTGGACGGGCGTGATATTGGGTCGGTGGTGTTTCCGGATGCGGAGGTGAAATTTTTCGTCAATGCCGATGTGGAAGAGCGCGCGCGGCGCCGCCTGGCAGATGACCGCGCGCGCACCCCGGACATCACACTGGCAGAAGTGGCCGACGCCGTGCGTGCGCGTGACGCGCGCGACCGCGCCCGCCCCGTCGGCGCACTCATGCGCATGCCTGATGCCATAGACATTGACACCACACACAACGCCGGCCCATGGGACACCGTCGCCCAAATGTGCGCCCACCTCGAACACAAAATAGGTCCTATCCGTCCTATAGGTCCTATTTCTCAAAACAAAACCAATGCCTGATCTCTCCGTCAAAATCGGCGCGCTCACCCTCCCCAACCCGGTTTTAGTGGCCTCCGGCACCTTCGGCAATGGCGAAGAGATGAGTGCATTGATCGACCTGCGCCAATTGGGCGGCATTGTCTTGAAAGGAACCACACTGCGCCCGCGGCAGGGCAACGCTCCGGCGCGCGTTGTTGAAACGCCGTCAGGCGTGCTGAACGCCATCGGCCTGCAAAATCCGGGCATCGAAGAAACCCTGCGCGACAAAGCCCCTTTTGTCAAACACTTCGGCATTCCGTGCATCATCAACGTATCCGGCGAAAGTGTGGATGACTATGGTGAACTCGCGGCGCGCAGCGATGCATGCGCAGCGGTGGACGCCATCGAGTTGAACGTATCCTGTCCAAATGTGAAATGCGGTGGCATCGCTTTTGGCACCAATGAAGAGCTGCTGCGTGATGCTGTCCGCGCGGCACGCGCCGCCACGCGCAAACCTCTCATCGTCAAATTGTCTCCCAATGTCACCGATATTGCGCGCATGGCCCGCATTGCCGAGGAAGCCGGCGCGGATGCCGTTTCACTGATTAACACGCTGCTCGGCATGGTGATTGATGTCAACAAACGCCGCCCCGTGCTGGCCAACAACGTCGGCGGGCTTTCCGGGCCCGCGGTGCGCCCGGTGGCCGTGTGCATGACATGGAAAGTCGCGCGTGCCGTGGCGATTCCGGTTATTGGCATGGGTGGCATCGAAACATTGGATGATGCATTGCAGTTCTTTATCGCCGGCGCCTGTGCGGTGCAAGTCGGCACGGCAAATTTTTACAATCCGCGCGCCGCGGTTGATCTTGCCGCCGCTCTGCGCGCCTTCATGTCAACTCATAACCTCGCCTCGCTCGCGGAACTGCGGGGTGATTTTTGAAGGGAGCCAATGCGATGTGTGAAACCTGTGGATGCGGTCAGGCAAATGTCCCGCGCAGGGTGCGGATCGAAGAAGATGTGCTGGCCAAAAACAACGCCATTGCCAACGAGATTCGCGCCCAGCTCGCGCAGCGCCACACGCTGATGATCAACATGCTCAGCGCGCCCGGTTCGGGCAAAACCGCCCTGCTTGAAGCCAGCCTCCCCCGCCTGATGCACGATGTGCGCGTGGCTGTCCTCGAAGGTGATGTCCACACACGCTATGACGCCGACCGGCTGCGGCGCTGCAACATCCCTGCCGTGCAAGTCAATACCGGCGGCGCGTGCCATCTCGACGCCGAAACCGTGCGCCGCGTGCTGGCCCAGCCGCCTTTTGATACGGCGGAGCTGATCGTGGTCGAAAACGTCGGCAATCTTGTGTGCCCGTCGGCATTTGACTTGGGCGAAGCGATGAAAATTGTCGCCGTCAGCGTCACCGAAGGGGATGACAAACCCGAAAAATACCCGGCCGCCTTTGCCGCAGCCTCGTTGCTGCTGATCACCAAGACAGACTTGCTGCCGCATGTAACGTTTGATGTCGAGCGCTGCAAAGAAGGCGCGCGCCAAGTCAACCCCGGCCTGCCCGTGATCGAACTTTCTTCTCGCACCGGCCACGGCCTCGACGCATGGCTGGATTGGCTGCGCCACGAACTTGATCACCTGCGCCACGTGCCGCATCACCATCATACACACACGCACTAACGCCGCGCATGTCCGCGTGTGTTACAACTCACTCCATCTATCTCGGCGACGCCCGCGCCATGCGCGAGCTTCCTGCCAACAGTGTCCATCTCGTCGTCACCTCTCCGCCGTATTGGCAGATCAAAGATTATGGCACCCGCGGGCAAATCGGTTTTCATCAAACCTATGAAGAATACATCAATCATCTCAGTTTAGTCTGGCAGGAATGCGCCCGGGTGCTCCGTCCCGGCTGCCGCTTGTGCATCAATATTGGCGATCAATTCGCCCGCGCCGCGCACTACGGGCGCTACAAAGTCCTCCCCATCAGAACTCCCATTATCATGGCATGTGAAGCGCTCGGCTTCGATTACATGGGTGCGATTATTTGGCAGAAAGTTACGACGGTAAATACGACGGGAGGAGCAGTAATCATGGGCTCATTCCCCTATCCGCGCAATGGTATTATCAAGCTGGATTATGAGTTCATTTTACTGTTCAAAAAATTGGGTGATCCGCCGGACGTCCCCACAGAGCTGCGCGAACAATCCAAATTGACGCGCGAAGAATGGAACCAGTATTTTTACGGCCACTGGACGTTCAGCGGCGCGCGGCAAAAAGACCATCTGGCCATGTTCCCCGAAGAACTCCCGCGCCGCCTGATCAAAATGTTCACGTGCGTCGGCGAAACGGTGCTCGATCCCTTCGCGGGCAGCGGCACCACCAGCGCCGCCGCACGCGCCTTAGGCAGAAACTCCATAAGCTACGAAATCAATCCAGCTTATATTGACGTGATCAAAACACGCCTGGCGGATGATCTGGTGCGGCAGGACAACATTACGTATCACACCGCTGCAGCGCTGCATGAAGATTTTGCCGCGCGCGTTCAGCGCCTGCCGTTTATTTATCGCGACCCGCATGTCTTTACCGCCAAGGCCGGCGCGCGGCGCAAACGCTATGGCTCACGCATCAGTGACAAGGATTGAACTGGCGCACGAACTGCCACGGGCCGTCTTGGCGCTCGGCGGCGAAACAAAGAATACTCTGTGCTGCGCCGCAGGCCGCCGCGCGTGTGTAACCGCGCCCCTCGCCGATCTTGGCGCCGCCGCGGATTATGATACCTTTCTGCATCGTGTCCACACGTGGCCGCGTGAACTCGGTATCTCCCCGGACGTGCTGGCCTGCGATCTCCATCCAGAATACATTTCCACCAAAACCGCGGCGCGCCCAGATGTGTGGCCGCATGCGCGCCGCATCGCCATCCAGCATCACGCCGCGCACATCGCCGCCTGCGCCGCCGCCGAAAACATCTGGCACGCATGCTGGGGCCTGGCCTGTGATGGTACGGGGTATGGAACAGATGGCACCTTGTGGGGCGGTGAGATTCTGCGCGGCAGCATTACCTGCGGCTTCACCCGCATCGCCCGCCTGCGCCCCCTGCACTTGATCGGCGGCACGGCGGCCATCCGCGAGCCTTGGCGCATCGCCCTCGCTCTGGCGCATGCAGCAGGGATTGACTGGAAAAAGCCAGATGGCGTGCCGGATGAAGCCTGGCGCGTGGCGCAGACACTATGTGACAACGCCAGACTCCCGCGGCTGTATTCATCAAGCCTCGGCCGCTTGTTTGACGGCGTCTCCGCCCTGCTGGGCATCGCCTGCTACGCCACACACGAAGCCCAGGCTGCCTTCGCATTGGAACAATGTGCCGGCACGGCACCTGGCGAGCCGCGCCTTCCGCTGCCCTGGGCGCGCGCCACGGACGGTGTGATTGAATTCGACTGGCGGCCCCTCATACACACGTTGTGGAATGACGCCGCCAGCAGTCCGTGCCATGCTCTGGCCGCGCGCTTTCATGACAGTGTGGCTGCGGCCTTCATACAATTCTGCGCCGCGCACGGCGGGCCAGCGTGTGTGGTATGCGGCGGCGGCGTGTTCTTTAACCGGCGCTTTGCGCGCACAGTGCAAACCGTTGCAGAGCACTGTGGCCTGCGCTGTAGTCTCCCCCGCGCGCTCCCGCCCTCGGACGCCAGTTTGTCGCTTGGCCAAGCCGTGCTGGCGGCCTTTACGCCCGCTTCCGCCGCCGCACATCGCGCAGATTAAGCACAATCGTCAGCGCCCAACTGGCAAGATAGACGCCGAGCGTCGCATGCGCGACGATGCGTTCGTCAAACACCGCGCCGCTCAATTCATGCAGCAAAAATGTGATGTACGAATTAAAAGGAATTGGCATGTGCAACGCCTCCCGCACCTGCCAATGCCATTCCGTGCAGACGCAATAGCCCCAGCCATACCAATAGCCCAGCCCCACCCACGAGAGCCCGGTAAGCGCCATCGTGAGCACGTGCCAGCGGCGCGTCGAACGCAACGCCCAGCCCAGCGCATTGAACACGGTCAACGCCGTATGAAACACCAAAAATGCGTCATCAGCGATATGCAACAACAGCAGGCGCATAACCATCCATCACGCACAGCATTTCGCAAACGAGCGCAACGCACAGACGCAATCAACACAAGATGTCATCTACAGTCGTCGCATTTTGTCAAATGACGTATGTCCAATGAGCCATGCCTGAACCTGACTAAATCCCGCACATTCACTATTCACGGCCTGGCCCCGGCGCGCGCCTCGCACGGGTGGTGATGCCGGGGCGTGCGGTGTTGAGGTCGCCGGGTACGCTAGTCCTGTGCGCGGTTCATTTACTTGAGCATTACTTGGCCGCCTGACACAGGCATGGCTTGGCCGGTTTCGTACTGCTGCTCGATGCAATAACACACGGCGCGCGCCACGTCCTCCGGCAGGCAGCCCCGCCCCATCGGCACTTGCGCTTCATAAAAGTCGCGCACATCCTGCAATGTTTTTGCGCCGGGCACTTTGCCCGCGTCGAGATACTGGCGGAACAGCCCGGTCTGCGGGTCGCTCCACAACGGGCCTTCAAAATAATTGCCGGGGCAGATTGAATTAACTTTGATGCGGTCAGCGACGAATTCTTTCGCGAAACTCTGCGTCAGGCCGATGGTGCCAAACTTACTGCCCGCATAGGCCGCATTGCGGTTGCTGCCCTGCAGGCCTGATTTTGAGTTGATTTGAATGATGTCCATCCAACTGCCGCGCCCAGCCACATTTTGCGCCGCCATAACTTGGCTGACGTATTTGACACACAGAAAATAGCCCGTGTAGTTGACCTTGGTAACCAGCTCCCAATCAGCGAGCGAGAAGTCTTTGGTGGCACCGGCGCGCAGCACACCGGCATTGGCGATGAACACATCTACACCGCCGCACAACCGCACCATGGCCTGTACCATCGCGCGCACGGAGTCTTCATTGGTAATGTCAGCAGCGATGGCACGCGCGGCCTGGGCGCCGAAGCGCGCGCACAATTCCTGCGCGGCGGCCTGCGCGCCCTGCTCATTCTTGTCAATGATGATCACAAACGCGCTTTCTTGCGCCAAACATTCAGCAATACCCTTGCCGAAGCCTTGGGCGCCGCCGGTGATGGCGACGATCTTGCCGTCAAGCCGGCCCCGCCCGCCCGCCAGTGAAACGGCCTTGCGGTAATTCTCCACCTCCCAATTTTCAATGAAGGTGCGCGCGCGGTCGTCCATGAACAACGTGCCGCCAAACGCGGCGGTAAGTTGGGCGACGAGGCCGGCGTTCTGCGCGAGTTCCATGGCCATGAGAGCATTCTTGAGCGTTGTACCCGCTGCGAAAACCGCACCTGGCTGGGCGATAATGACGGGCCGGTAGCCGCGCTGTTGGGCGAACGCATCAATGCTGGCGGCATCTATCGAGCCCGTGTAGGGAAACGATTTTGCATAGACAATGTGATCAGGCGTCAGTGGGCCTTGCGCGACGGCAAACGGCGGCGCGGCGACGACAAACTGGCGGTCGCCGTCACTCGTCAAAATCCGCAGCGGCGGGGCGCAGCGCTGCACGCATGCGTCGTCCAGCGGCTCGGTTTGCAGCGCGGTGGGAACGCCCGCCTTTTTGTATGCAGCCGCCAGCGTAGACATGATGTGTGCATAGTGGCGGTCAATTTCTTCGGCCGTATTGGCCGCGACAAAGACGCCATGATTTTGCAGAAACACGACCGCCGGCGGCTTGCCGTGTTTTTTGGTGTAACGCGCAAGTTCATTCTGCACTGCAGTGGAGAGCACATACCCCGGGTCGGTATAGGGAATCCACACGGCTTCGGGGAACAACGCCGCGCACGCTTTGGCGCCGTGCGTGGCGCACGTCATGCCATTGACGAGTGCGGGATGCGTGTGGACAACAAATGTCATTTCGAACAAATTGTGTAACACCGCTTCAACTGACGGGCGGCCGGAGAAGCCTGCGCACACTGCTGCCAGCATGGCATGCTTCACCTGTTCCTCGCGCGCGGCGGGATCAGCCGGATAACTGGCCGCCAGCATGGCGTGCAACTTGGCGCGGTCCATCGGCAGGAATTGATCCGGTTGAATCGTCGCGAGCGCCACACCGCTGGGTTTCACCCACAGTGTCGTGTCGTTCTTTGCCGAAGTGTTGCCGCCGCCGGCCAGTACATAGTCTGGATCAGCGCCGTAACGGTTGGAGAGTTCTGTCAAAATCGCAAGAGTGTCATTCATGCTAGTGAAGTGAAGCGTGTTACACGTTGGACGGGGAAGGCGGCGGCCACGGCGCAACGCCGTGCCGCACGCACACGGGCGGAATGCAGGTTAAATCAATCACCGTGGAATCGCCGCGCAACGGGGTTGGGCCGGCGTCAATCACAAAGGCCGCGTATGGCGCGACATCGCGCGTGGATTGGGCGTCACACGGGCTGGGCGCGCCGCTGCGATTGGCACTGGTGCCCAGGACCGGCACGCCGCACAGATGCAGAAACAACTGGCCGGCGGGATGCCTGGGGAAACGGAACCCGCGGGTTTCTCCCTGCACGTTGAGCAGGAAGGTGACGGGCCCGGGCCAGCACGATGTAATAAGTTTCATCAGCTCGTCTGGCACGGAGCCGGCAAGAAGATGAAACATCTCCCAATCGCCAATATGATAGGCGCAAGGTTTATCGGGCGGGCGGCCTTTGGCAGCATAGAGCGCCTGGAGCGCCGCCGGGTCATCGGCGCGCGCCGCGATGCCGTAGACCGTCTCGGTGGGAAAAATCACCAGTGCGCCGCGCCTGACAGCATCGGCGGCAGGCGAGAGTACGGCGGTAGCATCTCCAGCCGAGTGGAGATCAAGCCACGTTGGCATGAGTATTAGTTCTTGCCGGTTTTGGCGGCCAATTTCTCTGCCAACGCAGCATCGAGCAACGCCAGAATGCGCAGGGCGAGCCAGGCGGCGTTCTTGGCTCCTGGCTTGCCAATGGCCACCGTGGCCACTGGCACGCCCGGCGGCATCTGCACGGTGGAAAGCAGCGCGTCCAGCCCGCCCAGCGTGCTTGCATCAAGCGGCACACCGATCACCGGCAGCAGCGAATGCGCCGCGACTGCGCCGGCCAAGTGCGCCGCCAGGCCCGCGCCAGCGATCAGCACTTTGACGCCGCGCGCCGCCGCGCCGCGCGCATACTCCGCCACTTTTTGCGGCGTGCGGTGCGCCGACATCACCTGCATTTCATACGCGACACCAAACTCGTCCAGCACTGCAGCGCATTCTTTCATCACCGGCTCGTCCGACGCACTGCCAAATACAATGCCAATAAGAGGTATACTCATCACATCTCCTTGCAGTGGTTGTTGCAGTGATTATACCGATTGCGCCGCCGAAACGCAATCACAACAGGGTTCGCGGGAAGAACGCAGCAGGAACATGGCGCGTTTGTTATCACGCGCCGCCGGGCTTGGGCTGTGTGCGGGGCTTGTATTATCCCGCAGCTTTTGCTACAATTTCGGCTGTAGAGTTGCCAGAGGGTGTGTGCAGAATATGAGTACACGCCACGTATATTGATAATCAACAGTGAGGCATATCATGAAACGCATAGTGCCCGGTCTGCCGATTGTGCTTGTGTCCGTGATCGTGCTGTCCGGCTGCGTTACGCGCCGCAGCTCGTCGTCTGGCACAACGTATGACGATCCGCGCGCACCAGTTGCCAGCCAGCCAGCCGGCGGTTACACCCCTCCTGCGCCCGAACCGGCACCGGCGATGATGTACAGTGGCGGGGCTGGTTCACTTCAAGTCCGCAAAGTTGCTCCGGAAGCGGTGGCCCTGGGTGATCAGTTGCCAGTGGAGATTATTTTGATAGCAGGCGAAGACCTGCGCAATGTGGTTGTCGTAGATGAAATTCCTGAGGGCGTGACGTTGATCGGCACCAACCCGCAGGCCGTGATGCGCGGGCGCGAGCTGGTCTGGAATATCGGCTCGATGAGCCGCGGTGACCAGCGCAAAATTCTTGTCACCTACCGCGTGGAGCGCGAGGGCGTTATCAAATCCTGTGCCAACGTGCGCGTCGAGTATCTGACGTGTTTCCAGACGCGCGTAGGCCGCCCGCAGCTCGCCATCGTTAAAAGCGGGCCGGCCCAGGCGCTGCTTAACGAGCACTTTACCTATACCGTGGTCGTAAGCAATGTCGGCAGCGCCGTGGCGCGCAATGTGGTGATGACCGACACGTTGCCGCCGGGCATCGTGCATGACAGCGGCAGCAAGACCATTACGCAGCGTATGGGCGACCTGGTGCCGCGCCAGGCTTCATCAGTGAGCATTCCTGTGCGCGCGGCTCAACGCGGCCGCTGGCAAAACACCGCGGCCGCCAATGCATCCAATGCCGGCGAAGTGCGGGATGATGTCATTACGGTCGTCGCCACGCGCGATCTGGCTATTCGCAAGACAGGCACGACTGAGACGTTCGTCGGCAAGCGCGCCTCGTACACCATTGTCGTGTCCAACCGCGGCGATACACGCCTGACCGACGTGGTTGTGACAGACACCGCGCCGCCGGATACGCGCATCGCTGCGGCGCCGGGCGGCACGATCAACGGGAATCAAGTCACGTGGCGCATCGCCTCGCTGGCACCGGGCGCGGAAGAGACGCTCAGCCTCTCGCTTGTGCCCAGCCGTATCGGCCGCTTCTGCAACCAGGCCTCGGTGGTCACCGCGGAAGGCTTGCGCGGCAGCGCAGAAGCCTGCACTATCGTGCGCGGCCTGGCAGCACTCCTCATCGAGATGGTGGATGTCAAAGACCCAATTATGAAGGGCGACAGCACCTCCATGCGCATCCGCATCACTAACCAAGGCTCGGCTGATGACCGCAATGTGCGCCTGACGTTGTTCTTCCCGCCCGAGCTGTCCCCCAGCTCGCCTGCGGGCGCGACTCAGGGCCGCGTGGAAGGCACTACGGTGATCTTCAGCCCGTATCCTGTCCTTGCGCCGCAACAGCGCATCGAATACAGCGTGCGCATCACCGGCCGCCAGGCCGGCGACGCGCGTACCCGCGCCCAGATGACGTCTGATCTCATCAGAACGCCCGTTACAGAAGAAGAAAGTACGCACGTCTATTAACATATGCTGTTTGGCCTGGATCGTCATGCGTTCGCCGCGCCGGTTTCAGAGCGGGATTATGCCGAGCTGATTCAGCGCCTGGCCGAACGCATTGTTGCGCACCGCATGAGCGTGCCAGCCATTGTCTTCTTTGAATCGTTGCGCCCCGTCAGCCGCCTGGCGGGGCAATCCGTGCTCCTCGTTGCGCCGTTGCTAGGCATGTTTGTTTCGTTTGACACAATGCACAGCGTGGCCGATATGCTGCAGGATTCTCGTAATGTTGAGGCGCTTATCACCGCGATTGAGGCGCGCGAAGCGGCCTATCAATCGTCATCCCATCCCTCATCATCCACCCCGTCACCCCCTGCATGAGCGATCTGAACGTCATTCTTGCCACCGACTGCGGCTCCACCACGACCAAGGCCATTTTAATTGAACGCCGCGACGGCCACTACCGCCTGGTCGCGCGCGGCGAAGCGCCCACCACCGTCGAAGCCCCCGCAGAAGATGTCACCCGCGGCGTCATCAACGCCATTAACGAAATCGAAGACCTCACCGGCCGCCGCTTCGTGGCTAATGACCGCTTGATCGTGCCGCGCCACGGCGGGGACGGCGCCGACGCCTACATCTCCACGTCCAGCGCCGGCGGCGGCCTGCAGATGATGGTGGCCGGCGTGGTGCAATCCATGACCACGGAAAGCGCGGCCCGCGCCGCCCTCGGTGCCGGCGCCATTGTCATGGATGCCCTTGCCACCAACGACAAACGCCGCCCGCACGAGCGCATCGAACGCATCCGCCACCTGCGCCCCGACATGATCCTCCTCTCCGGCGGCACGGACGGCGGCACGATCCGTCATGTCGTGGCCATGGCCGAAATGATTGCTGCCGCCGATCCCAAACCACGCTTCGGCAGCGGCTACCGCCTGCCCGTCATCTTCGCCGGCAACCGCGCTGCGCGCGACGCCATTCACGCCACGCTGCACGAAAAAACCGCCCTGCAGATCGTCGAAAATCTGCGCCCCACGCTGGAAACGGAAAACCTCCGCCCCGCCCGCGCGGCCCTTCACGATCTCTTTCTTGAACACGTCATGGCCCACGCCCCCGGCTATAACAAATTGATGAGCTGGACAAGCGTGCCGATCATGCCCACGCCCGGCGCCGTCGGCGACATCATGCAGCTCATCGCGCGCCGCGAAGGCATTCAAGTTGTCGGTGTTGACATCGGCGGCGCTACCACGGACGTGTTCAGCGTGTTTCGTGCCGCCACGGACGAGCAGCCCGATGCCACCGTGTTTAACCGCACGGTCAGCGCCAATCTTGGCATGAGTTACAGCATCTCCAATGTCGTGGCGGAAGCAGGCATTGAGAACATCATGCGCTGGGTGCCGTTGGATGTACCGTTGCGCGCACTGCGCAACAGCATCCGCAACAAAATGATCCGCCCGACAACCATCCCGCAGGAATTGAGCGAGCTGATAATCGAACAGGCCATCTGTCGCGAAGCATTGCGCCTGGCGTTCATTCAACACAAGGCCATGGCGGTCGGCCTCAAAGGCGTGCAGCAACAACGCACCATCGGCGATGCCTTCGACCAAAGCCAGTCGGGCGCGTCACTCGTGGACATGATGGGGCTTGATCTGATCGTGGGCAGCGGGGGCGTGCTCTCGCATGCGCCGCGCCGCGTGCAAAGCGCGCTGATGATGATTGACGGCTTTGCCCCGGAAGGCGTGACCCATCTGGCCGTGGATTCCATTTTTATGATGCCACAACTCGGGGTCCTCGCAAAACTCAACGAAGATGCGGCGCTCGAAGTATTCGAAAAAGATTGTTTAATCCGCCTCGGCGCTGTAATTGCCCCCGTCGGCAACGATGCGTGGGGCAAGCCCTGTGTCACGATTGAGCTTACCCGCGCGAATGGCGCTTCCGACACACACACCGTGCCGGCCGGCCAGCTGGTCTTGCTGCCGCTCGGCGATGGTGAGCTGGCCGACGTAACGGTCATTCCAGCGAAGAAATTCACCATGGGCGCCGGCGCGGGCAAAGCTGTGACACGCCGGGTGCGCGGCGGTGTAGTAGGGCTCATTATTGACACCCGCGGCCGCCCCATGCAGCTCCCGGACGATCACGCCACCCGCATCGCCGCGCTGCAGCGCTGGAACTGCGCCATGCGCGCGTATCCAAAATGAAGAGATTTACGATTTACGATTTACGATTTACGATTTCATGTGAATGCACTTGAACTCAAAACGCGCACCAAGAAATTTGGCATACGGATGATTAGCATGGCCGCACAACTGCCCCGCAATCCTGTTGCCGATGTACTCGCACGGCAGGCGGTGCGTTGCGGAACGTCTGTTGGCGCCAATTATCGCGAAGCATTGCGTGCAACCTCCCGAGCGAACTTCTTGGCTCGCATCAAAATTGTAGAGCGTGAATTGGACGAATGCATTTATTGGATAAAACTGATTGAGGAAGCCGGCTTTTTTCCTGCCGCCAAACTCGCTGAACTTAAAAGAGAAGCAGATGAATTGTTGGCGGTAGTCGCTTCGATCGCCAAAACCACCCGCGAACGCTCACCCGAGCAGAAGCCTAAAGCGCACGCTGCAAATTGTAAATTGTAAATTGTAAATTGTAAATTGTAAATCGTAAATCGTAAATCGTAAATCGTAAATCGTAAATCGTAAATCGTCTAGTATGTCCCACGCCTTCTCTCCCGGACTCAAAGTCCTTGCCTGCACGACGCTGCGGCGCTACCGGCGGCTGCCGCTACCCGGCGATGTCTTGGTTGCGCCGGGCGAGCGCGTCCGCGCCAAAGACGTCATCATGCGCACGGAACTTCCCGGCCCGGCCGATATGGTCAATGTTGTCAGCACACTGGGTATCTTGCCGGATGAAATTGAAAACTACATGGTGCGCACAGTTGGCGACCGTGTCGCCCGCGGGGATGTTTTGGCCGAAAGCAAGAGCTTCTTCGGCTTGTTCACCACGCGCGTCGAAGCGCCGATGGACGGCACGGTGGAAGCTATTTCATCCGTAACGGGCCACGTGACGCTGCGCGGCGCGCCGGTGCCCGTGGAAGTGCGCGCGTATGTAGACGGCACGGTCGTGGAAATAGCGCCGCGCGAAGCGGTGACAGTAGAAACCACGGGGAGTTTTATTCAGGGCATTTTCGGCGTGGGCGGCGAAACGTATGGCGTCGTCACATGTGTGGCGGACAAGCCTAGTGATGTGCTGGATGCAGCTTCCATCACACCCGCGCTGGCTGGCGCAGTGGTGGTGGGCGGCGGGCGTGTTACGCTGGATGCGCTGCGCGCCGCCGTCGCGCACAACGTCCGCGCGGTCATTGCCGGCGGTATTGACGACGAAGACCTCAAGGCATTTCTCGGGTACGATCTGGGCGTGGCCATCACTGGTCACGAACAACTTGGCATCACACTGGTCGTCACGGAAGGATTTGGCGACATTCACATGGCCGAGGCGACGTTTGAGTTGCTGCGGGCGTGCGCGGGTAAAGGTGCATCCGTGAATGGCGCGACGCAAATCCGCGCCGGGGTGATGCGGCCGGAAGTGATCGTGCCAGACGCGCAGGCCGCGCCCGCCGCACACAGCGAAGACACGCCAAGTGTGTTGGAGCCGGGCGTGCGCGTGCGCGCGATTCGCGCGCCGTATTTTGGCCGCCTGGGCCGTGTCACCGCCCTCATCACCGAGCTCACTCCCCTGCCGACAGAATCCACGGCGCGGGTGCTCACCGTGCGTTTCGACGACGGCACGGACGCCGTCATCCCCCGCGCCAATGTCGAAGTCATTGCGCAACGATAGAAGTCAGAATGCAGAACAATAGAAGTACGAAGTTGCACGCCCAAGCTGAGCAAGTCGAGCAGCTGCAGGAACGACTGATTCATTTTGCTGTACGTGTTATCGTTCTGGCCCGCGCGTTGCCTGCCAATCAAGTGTGCTGCCACATCTCCTTGCAGATTGTCCGCGCGGCCACCTCGGCAGCGGCAAATTACGCAGAAGCTCGCAGCGCAGAATCGCGGGCCGACTTCATTCATAAAATTCGTATCGCCTTAAAAGAACTGCGTGAAACTTACGTGTGGTTGCGCATTATCTCTGAAGCCCACCTCATCCAGCCTGCCAGCAAATTGACACACATTATTGATGAATGCAACCAACTGATTGCCATTTTTGTGTCATGCATTAACACAGCTCGCCGCTCCTCCACTGCATCATGACTTCTGACTTCGTCATTCTGGATTCGTCATTCTGACTTGAGGTATCTCATGCGCTTTGTGGACGCCCATCTCTTCGACCTCGACACGCTCAACGTGCTGGCCGCGCTGCTGGTCATCGGCGGTTTGATTGTGTATTTCATCTACCACGCCCGCCGCGGCCGCGCGCTCTTCATCCGCCAGATTCCCGGCCTAGCCTCCGTGCAGGAAGCCATCGGCCGTGCCACCGAGCTGGGCAAGCCCATTCTCTACATCAGCGGGATCGGCCCGGAAGGCGATGTGGCCACCATCGCCGCAATGAACATCCTCGGTTATATCGCCGGATATGTGGCCGACTATGAAACCGAGCTGCTCGTGCCGTGCATCAATCCGGTGGTCATGACCATCGAACAGGAGCTGGTGCGCGACAGTTACACGCGTGCCGGCCGCCCTGAGAATTTCAAACAAGACAACATTTACTTTGTGACCGACCAGCAGTTTGCCTATGCCGCTGCCGTGAGCGGCTTGATGATGCGCGAGAAGCCGGCGGCCAATTTTTTCATGGGCTCGTTTGCGGCCGAATCGCTGGTCCTGGCCGAAACCGGCGCGGCTACCGGTGCCATTCAAATCGCCGGCACAAGCTCGCCCAGCCAAATTCCCTTTTTCATCGTCGCGTGCGATTATACGTTGATTGGCGAAGAGCTCTTTGCCGCCGGCGCCTATCTCTCGCGCGAGCCGTTGCTCCTCGGCAGCCTCAAAGGCCAGGATATCGCCAAACTGCTCATCATGGCCGCGCTTGCCATCGGTGTTGTTCTCGCCACCATAGATGCTGCCACCGGTGCGCAGTACGGCGCATGGTTTCTCAAACTGTTTACCATTGCGCGCTGAGATGCTTGGCGATGTCCTGACAGTGTGGCTGCAGCGCTGCGATGCCGTGGTGTTTGACCTTGACAAGCTGAACGTGTTCGTGGGACTGGGGCTGATCGGCAGCGTGATGATGCTGTGCGTGTATCGTGCGCGGCGGGGCGGGGCGCGGTTTATCCGCGCTGTGCCCGGCCTGCAGGCGGTGGATGACGCGCTCGGCCGCGCCGCGGAACTCGGCCGCCCTGTCTTGTTCACCACGGGGTTGTATGGCGTGGATGATGTTGCTACGCTGGCTGGCCTCAACATCCTCGGCCACCTTGCCAGCCGTTCCGCCCATTACGACAGCGATCTGCTGGTGCCGTGCGCCAATCCGGTGGTAATGACCGTCGCGCAGGAATTGGTCAAAGAACGCTTGACGCAGGCAGGGTATCCGGAACGTTATCGCGCGGACACCATTTATTTCATCACGGATGAGCAATTTGCCTACGCCAGCGCGGTGTGCGGCTTGATGCAGCGCGAGCGGCCGGCCGCGGCATTTTATCTTGGCAGTTTTGCCGCTGAATCGCTGTTGCTGGCCGAAGCCGGCGCGGACGCGGGCGCCATTCAAGTGGCCGGCACCGCCGATGTCAGCCAAATTCCATTCTTCATCGTCGCGTGCGATTATACGTTGATTGGTGAAGAACTCTTCGCCGCCAGCGCCTATCTGTCGCGTGATGCACTCTTGCTCGGCAGCGTCAAAGGCCAAGACTTGGCCAAAGTGCTGATCATCGCCGCACTGGCGGCGGGCGTGTTGCTGCTGTGTCTTGATCAATTTTTCGGGTGCCACTGGGGCACATGGTTTGCGTCGTTATTCACCGTTACGGAAGCCCTATGAGAACCACGCTTCCCAAGATTCTTTGTATTGGCTGCGGCATCATCATGTTGCTGCAGTTCTTTGTGCCGCTGGAGTTTGTGCAGCGCGACATGCTGCAATGGGTTAACGATTCTGCCATTGTGGTGGCGACGTTTGGCCTGGCCATCGGGCTGGCCAGCTTGGTGCATGTGCACAGCGCGCGCATCCGGCGCCGCGCGCGCGGCTGGGGGTTCAGCGTCGTCACGCTGGCCTGCGCCGTGGTCGTGGCAGTGATCGGCCTGCTGAAATCCGACTGGGGCCCGGTGGTTGCCCACAGCCAGCGCTACGACATCCTGCCCAACGGCGTCACGGCCGGCGTCATTGAAGTCACGCACACATTGTTTGGTTATCAGACCGAAACGGCGTTTACCAACACGCTTGCCGCCGCCGCCCTTGTGCCGCTGCAGCAGCGCACGGTGCCCATGTTTGACTGGTTCTACAATTACATTATGTACCCGCTGATGTCAACCGTGTTTGCGTTGCTGGCATTCTACATGATGACTGCGGCGTATCGCGCCATGCGCGCCAAGTCATGGGAAGCCGGCCTGCTGCTGGCCGCGGCACTGATCGTGCTGCTTGGCCAGGTGCCGGTGGATCAATTTGTCCGGCTCCCGGCCATAGATGGCATGTCACTGTTCGAATGGCTCAAATTACGCATTCTCGACTATCCCAACACGGCCGCCAAACGCAGTATCATCATCGGCGTGGCGCTCGGCGGCTTGGCCACCAGTATTAAGATTCTCACCGGCATTGAAAAGCCGTACTTGGGAGGCAGAGGCTAATGATGACGCTCCTTGTCCAATGGTTTGACCGCAATTACCGGCGGGTGATTTACGTCTTGGTCGTGTTGTGCGTACTGGTGCCGGCGTTTCTGACGGTGCGTCTGCGCATCAAACCCGCAGGAGCCACGCAGGGGCTGTTTAATGCCGTGGAGGGCATCCCCGCCGCGCGCCATGCCGCCATTACTAATCTTGAAGCTGAACTTGCGCACACTATCACCAATCAGGAAAAACTTCTCTCCCGGCTGCAGCGCCTGCGCCAGCACACCAACGGCGTCCTGCTGTTGTCGCTTGATTTTGACCCGAGCAGCGCGCCGGAACTGACGCCCCAAGCAGAAATCATCCTGCGCCACGCCTTCATGCGCGGCATCGCCGTAGTGGCGGTGATCGTCTCTACCCCCGTCGGCGCCCAGCTGGCACAAAGCATCGTAGACCGCGCCGCGCGCGAAACCCAGGGCCGTTACGGCGTTAAACTTGCCGGCCGTGACTATGTCTATCTCGGCTTCCGCCCCGGGTATTTTAACCTGATTATGCAAATGGGCGAAGACATCAGCCGCGCCTTTGCCTCCGATTATGCCGGCAACCGCCTCGAGACACTCCCCATGATGCAGGGCATCAAAAACCTGCACGACATTGATCTGGTAGCTGTCATCACGGGCTTTGTCGGCGTGCCCGAAGCGTGGATGCAAGTCGCCAAAACCAAATACAACCGCCCGCTGGGCATGGGCATGACGGCCGTGTCGGTGGCTGATTACACGCCCTATCTGCATTCAAAGCAGTTGGTAGGCCTGCTGCCGGGCATGCGCGGCGCGGCAGAATATGAAATGGCGCTCGACGCGCCCGGTGCGGGCACCCGCGGCATGCTGGCTCAGCTCGCCAGCCATGTGCTCATTATTGTGCTGATCGCCCTCGGCAACGTTCTTTTCTTTCTACAACGGAGGAACCGCTCATGATGCCGGAATCTTTCATGGATCTCGCCGGTGTGTGGACCGCTGCACTGCTTTCGCTGTGTGTCTTTTCGTTTTTGTTCAAGGACAACATCTTGTTCAAGCTCACCGAGGCCATCTTCGTCGGCGTCAGTGTGGGCTACGGGATTGTCTTGTCATGGAATGCAGGTTTGCATCCCAAAGTAGTCGTCCCGCTCATGGATTTTATCCGCAATTATCACAGCAAAAGCCGCGCGGATTTTTTCTGGGCGGCCTACATGCTGGCGTCGCTCGGCATCGGCGTCTTGTATTTGTCGCGCTTCAGCCCGCGCCAGGCATGGCTCTCGCGCTTCCCTATGGCCTATTTGATGGGCATCGGCATTGGCATGAGCATGCCGCTCACCATCCAAACCTCCATTTTTGAACAAATGCGCGCCACGCTGATTCCGCTTGTGGTTAAAACCAACGGCGCGTGGGATTGGGCGGCATCATTGGGCAACATTGTCCTGCTGCTAGGGGTGTTTAGCGTGCTGTACTATTTCTTTTTCTCGGTAAAAAAGAGCGATCCTGTCTCGCAGACCGTGTCGAGGATCGGCATTGCCTACTTAATGCTAGGCTTTGGCGCGTCGTTCGCGCTGACGGTGATGGCGCGCATCGCGCTCTTAAGCGCCCGCATGCAGTTTTTGAAAGACGAATGGATGGAAGGCACGCTGCGCTATTTCAACCTGCTGTGAATATGTTCATCCCTGGCGGCTTATGCTCTTTTTCTCTTTGTAACCCTGTTTAAAAAGGAGATACCATGACAAATGAAGTGAACGTCGTTTCCAACACACGTATTGACACACCGGAAGCCGGCTCATCAAATACTGTCTTAGCGGATTTCTTCGCGTTCCGGAGGATGATCACACCTGTCCTGATTCAAGTAATGTTCTGGATCGGTGTGATCGTGTGCGTCGTTATTGGTATCGGGCTTCTTATCAGCGCAGGAAGGGAAGCCGGTTTGTTAGTACTTTTACTTGCGCCTTTGTACGTGCGCATTGTATGTGAGATTATGATCCTGTTCTTCCGCATGAATGAAACGCTGACCGAGATCAAGAACAAACTGAAGTAGCGGGCGCGACGAACAGTACTTTCACAAAGAACAAATTTGAATCGGCAAAGACGGCGCTCTTCGTTTAACGGCATACGCGCGTGCGCCGCCGCTATTAAAAGCAGCAGGATGCCGCCGCTACCTTGGCGCCTCAGGCGGCAGGATGCCGCCGCTACTTTGCTGCGATCGCCAGTTGTGGCTACAGTACCATCCTAACTCCTAAATTCTACATGGCCGTGCGCCTGTAGGGATGCGCCTGCTGCCAGAGCGCCTGCCGCTCGGCATCGGCACGCCGCGGGAAATACATGAGATGGGAACTGGCAGGGGAGTCGCTTGCGCCGAAGCCGGGCACAGGCGTGCCTGCGGGCATGGCGCTCAATGCGTGGGCTATTTTTGCTTCCATGGCGCGCGGCGCGCCTGGTAGGATTCTTATCGCGGCAATCATGCCGTGCTGCAGCAGATAATCAATGTGCCAGTGCAGCCGTTTCTCTGGGCGCAGATGGCGTGCGATCCGTGCATGAAGGCCGCGCTGGGCCGAGCCCACATAGATATACCAGCCTGCGCGCAGCTGCCACATACGCCGGGCGGACGCAATGCGCGCGGCACGCCGCACGCGCACGAGCAGCATGTAGACACCGTATGCTTCTTGGATCATGCTTGCTGTATCGTGTGCGCTGCCGGGAAGGCGCCGGGTCGTGAAGGTGTGGTGCGCATGCCAAAAACGAAAGGGCTGGCCGATTGGCCAGCCCTTTCGTACTTGCACCACGTGACAATTAATACACGTGCGTGCTTTCTTCTTCCACCACCGGGGTCTTCAGCAGGTCCGACGTCAGGTACGTCTTCGTGCGGGCATCGCCTGCGGCTTCGCCCTTCACTCTGACGCGCCATTCGATCATCTGCTTCGGCGCTAGTGCCGGATACGCCGCGAACGTTACGGTCTTGGCCTCAACTTTGCCTTCCGTTACGCCGCGCGCGTTGATCGGATTGATCTCAGCTGGGAATTCGACCTTGATGGCGACGTTCTTGTCGGTTTCCGAGCCTTGGTTGGTGACTTGGATAATGAACTCGGTTTCTTCGCCGATCTGTACTGGGTCTTCCACGTCAATCATTTCAATCAGGATGGCCGCCTGGCCTTTCCAGAGCGTGTCGGCGCACGAGGAGCGCGAGAGGCCTTCGGCGCTGACGTTGGCGCAGTTACGCAGTGTGCCCACTGCTGGGCTGGTCGTCTTGACGACAAAGGACTTGCTTTCGCCCGCCTTCAGCTCGCCGACGTTCCAGACCGCCTGGCCGCCCTGCATGACGGCATCCGGCGCCGCGACGATGCGCATCGGTGTCTGCGCCTGGTCAACCACTTGCACGCCCCGCAGTGTGGTATCGCCTGTGTTCTTCACGACGATTTCGTAATGCGCGATTTTGTTGATGAACTGCTCTTTCATGCCCGTCTTGGTAATGGCCAGATCACGCAGCATCACTTCTGTGATGGCGTCATCGCACGCGCTGCCGGCATTGGACGTCGTCACGCATACTTTGTTGGTATGCACACCGCGTTGAGCGGCGGTAAAGACCACCTGCAGCGTCTGGCGCGACTTCGGCGGCATGTCGCCAACGGTGAAAGACAACTCCTTCTTGCCCGAAGCATGCGCCAAGCCCGGCGGCACGGTGTCGGTCACGACGACGTTTTTCGCCGTGGCATCGCCTTCGTTCATGACTACGATCGTGTACGTGACAGCTTGATTCAGCTCGGCGCGGGCCGGCCCGTCCTTTTGGATGTTGATGATGGCCTTGGTGACACACAGATTGAAGCAGTCGCGTGGATCAGCTGCCACGGACGCACACAGCCGCATCATGCCGGTTTCCCTGGCCTTGTACGTCACTTTGAAACTGCGCGTCTCGCCTTTGTCCATCATGGGCAGTGTCCAGTACAGCATGTTGCCTTCGCGGCGCGCTTCCGGCTCGCTTTTGACATACTCGAGCGTCTCGAGAATCATGGCGCTGACACGCACGTTGGCCGCATCGCGGCAGGCCGTCACTACTGTTTCTGCTACGAACTCCTCGCCCATGGCCACATTGGCCGGCCCGTTGTGCGCAAACTGCACCACTCCCTCGCCACACCGGTATCCTTCACGCGAGGCAAAGCTCGGCACCGCCAGCATGGCCACGGCCATGCACGTTGTGATGATGGTGTTGATCTTCATTTTTCCTCTCCTTACGTTGTTGCTATTTGTTTGTGGTTGCACTCACATGGCTGCACGCCCTGTGCCTGCAGCAGAGTGGCTTGTTTGTCAGGCGGCTAAATACGCACCATCCTCCTCCCTTGTCATGGTTACATGCACTATGTTGTACACTCATAATTTCTGTGCATCCCGGCATTTTAACACTACGTTGCACATCATCAACCGGCGATAGTATACCAAATTACGCCTGGTTTGTCAAGCTTTGAACAGCACCGCCATGCGGCGATTAGGTGGCACGCTGTCCGGTCGCGTCTGTAGGCGCAGATACACCACGACGTCTAGCCAGCTTCGGACAGCACCCCTGTGGCGTTGCACCGGCGGACACCGCCCCGTGTTCAGCCACCCAGCCATTTACCGAGTGCCACGCCCGCAGCACATACTCCCGTGCTCAGCGCGGTGCCCCAGATCAAGTCCACTACTGTAACAACTACAGGCCAGTCTTTGATCGTGGCTAGATTCGTGAGATCATAGGTGGCATAGGTGACCAGGCCGAAGAGCGCCGCACGCACCAGCGTGACACCCAGTGCATCGTGCCTCACACCCGGCACGATCACGAACACCAGCACGCCCGTAACAAAGACGAGATAGAACAGCAGCGCAGCCCACCATTGCGGATGTGCGCGCAGCACGTGGCCCAGATGCCGGGCGTAGAAGCTGCCCGCGATCAGCCCAAGCCAGATGGCGTCAAGTACCAGAAACACCACCAGCGTCACTGCGTAGAGTTTGAGGTAATAGCTCATCATACACCTCGATGGGTTATTTTCGCTCACCACCAGCGCGCGGGCATACGATCGCCGTATGCCGTTGCACCACACGCGCTATCGTGGGCGTTCACAGAGTATAGCATTTTTTTGCGCAGCAAGTATTGGATGCTCAAACCCCTGGATCCGGCGACTAGGGAGGGCCGCCGGCCACGGCGGCCTGATGGCTGCAGGGCACAAGGGCAGCGAGGCCGCTGCCCCTCCCATCATTGGTATGGAACTCATTACGGACGGCCGCTGGCCACGGCGGACTTATGCCTGCGGGGCACAAGGGCAACGAGGCCGTTGCCCCTGCCTTTGTCGCTAGTCGCCGGATCTAGGACACCCTGCATGGGGCGGATAGCGTGGCCTGGAGGGGCGCAGCTGCTGCACGCCAACGCTGGTGCCGAAGGTCTTGACATCGTGCCGTGCACACCCCAATGTGCCGCCGCGCCAGTATTCATCGGCAGTTTGGCGCTTCCGGGGACTGTTGATCGCGCGCTGGGGGAGATTTTTTCCAAATCTTTTGTTGTGACCACTGGCTATATCTTGTGTCTGCCTTGCCCCGCAACCGCCTCATCATGTGGCATTAATTGTAAGTGCTAGTTTTTGATGAACTGCTCTTTACATGGCGGGCTGTTTTCGCTATAATGCTCGCATGTCACGTTGCCGCGTGGCACGGTTTGTTTGGTTTATTTAAGATTTTGCTTGGGAAGCGGTTTGTGAATAACTTACGCCTGCAGTGTGTGTGGTTGTGCATGGTTGAGTATAGCTGTGCCTACTGGTTTGCGCGCTGTATTATGCGTAAGTTACTTTTTTAAAATTGTTTAAGTATTTGCCCGGTGTGTTGTGATCGTGATTGTGTCACATACCTGGCCACGAATGTGTACTTGTGGATAACATGTGAAAACCGAGGGTGACTGCCGTGGGTGACTGCCAGATTCTGTGGAGCAAAGTCCTTGACGTCATCAAGACGTCCGCCAGCCCGGCTGTGTTTCAAGCGTTCTTTGCAGTTGTTCATCCACTGTCTTTTGATGGCGTGCGCTTTGTACTGCAGGTTGATTCGCCCTTGGTGGCTGATTGGCTGCGGCAAAAGTATGTTACGGCGATTGAAAACACACTGCAGCACTTGTGTGGGCGGGCTGTTCACCTTGTTTTGCAGTGCGACGCAGACCTGCCGGCGCCGCCGGCGCCTGTTGCCGCAGAACCTGCCACAGCAGCCGCACCGTCTGTGCTTTCAGACACCACGCCGTCGCCCGCGCGCCGCGCCCGCGTGCTGCCATCCAATCTCAATCCGCATTTTTCCTTTGACACTTTTATCATCGGCAGTTCCAATCAAATGGCGCACGCCGCGGCCTTCGCCACGGCGCAGAATCCCGGCCATGTCTATAATCCTCTTTTCATCTATGGCGGCGTGGGCTTGGGCAAGACGCACTTAATGCAAGCCATCGGCCACGCCGTTCTTAGCCGTGACGAGCGCCGTACCGTGCATTATGTTTCCTGCGAACGTTTCATCAATCAATTTATCGAAGCCATTCAAACCAGCACCCTGAGCAAATTCCGTGAATTCTTCCGCTCCAGCATTGACGTCTTGTTGATTGATGACATTCAGTTTCTCTCAAAAAAGGAGAGCCTGCAGGAAGAATTTTATCATACCTTCAATGACTTGCATAATCAGGGAAAACAGATTGTGATGACCAGCGACAAATCGCCGCAGGAACTCGAACACATCGAGAACCGGCTGGTCAACCGGTTTGAATGGGGCATGGTGGTGGATATTCAATCGCCCGATTTTGAAACGCGGGTGGCAATTATTCGCAAGAAGCTCGAGACGTATGGCAAGACGCTCGATGATGAAGTGTGTTATTATTTGGCCAACAAAGTGCGCAATGATGTGCGCAAGATTGAAGGCGCGTTAATCCGTTTGCTCGGGTTTGCGTCCGTGCAGAACAAGCCTGTGACGCTTGAGATGGCAAAAGATTGTCTCAAAGATTACGTCACGGCTCAGGCACCGATTAGCCTTGAGGCTATTCAGAAAGCTGTGGCAGATTTCTTTGATGTGCGCATTACGGACTTGCGGTCGAACCGCCGTCCTAAGATGATTGCACATCCGCGGCAATTGGCCATGTACTTGTGCCGTGATCTTACGTCCAGTTCCCTGACGGAGATTGCCCAGGCGTTCGGCGGCAAAGATCATACGACGGTGTTGTATGCCTGCCGCAAGATTGATGCAATGAAAAGCGCTGATGAGGTGATTGAGCAACAGATTTCTGCCCTGCGCAAGCGCATTCTTGAATCCAGTTATGGGACGATGTGAAATGAACGTGAACAATGGTGAACTATGTGGCGGTGGCGCTGGTAGCACACATGATGGCGTTGTACAGTATTCATTCGTCACAGGTGCATCTACAGGCTTACGCGCGGAACCACCGTGTTATTCACCTCATTCACATGCCAGTTGATAATATGATTTTTTCTGCGTTTATGCTATCATAGTATAGCAGCAGTAGTGGTATTGTGAGTAACGTACAACCGTACAGGGAGAGTGCCGTATGAAGTTTCAATGCGCGACTGCAGCGTTGCGCGACGCTGTGCAATTGATCGCCCCCGTATGCCCGGTTCGCACCACATTGGCGGTGTTGTCGAATATTCACATCACAGCCGATGGCGGCGCCGTGCAGGTGACGGGTACTGATTTGGATGTTGCCGTGAAAACCAGCGTGCCTGCTGAGGTCTCCAAGAGCGGTGCCACTACAATTCCGGTACGCTTGCTGCTGGACGTCTTGCGGCGCATTCCCTCAGAAACCATTCAGATCAGTGTTGACGACAACAATGTGGCGTTGTTGCGTGCGGGCGACAAGACGCAATGCAGCTTGCGTGGCATGTCGGCAATGGATTTTCCCAAATTTCCGCAGTTCGAGGGCAGCGATACGGTGGAACTGCCGGCCAAGGAATTGAGTGACATGTTGCGCAGCACCAGCTATGCCGTTTCGCGCGATGAGACGCGCTATGTGCTTAACGGCGTCTGCTTCAGTTTCGGCGAGCGCTTTGATGTGGTGGCCACGGATGGACGGCGCCTGGCGAAGTATACCAACCCGGCCATCAAACGCGCAGACCACAAACAGCTCATCGTGGCAACCAAATCAATTAACATGTTGCAGCAAATGCTGGCGGGCGACGGAACAGTGACGCTGCGCTATACGACCAATCAACTTGAAATTACGACCCCTGCGGCGACAATGGTGACGCGCCTCATCGATGGTCATTATCCGAATTACATGCAGGTGATTCCCAAAACATGCCAGGTTGCGGTGGAAGTATCACGCAAAGCGTTTCAAGAGGCCATCGGGCTTGCGACGGTGGTGACTGACAAAACCAAGCAGGCGGTGGTGCGCATCGCCTTCGAACGCAACAAAATGACCATCAGCGCGCAGACGGCGGAAATCGGCGAAGTTAACGAAATCATTGATGTCAAGTACAGTAGCGAGCCGATGGAAATTGCGTTCAATCCCACATTCCTCCATGATGTGTGCCAGAATGTTGATAACGAAGAAATCATGCTGGAGCTGACCAATGCAAGCAGCCCGGTCGTCATGCGGGCAGGTGAAAATTTTCTCTGCGTGATCATGCCCATGCGCGTATAGCGCGGCACGGCCGTGGAGCAGCGTAGATCACACTTTGTCACCCTGGGCAGCGTGTTGCAGGATGTGCTGGCGCGCCTGAAACTGCCGGACGATGCCCTCTTGGAGGTGATCCGCTTACATTGGCATGAGGCGGCGGGCGCACTGGTGGCAGAACACGCACAGCCTGAACGCGTTGATCACGGCGTGCTGTACGTACGTGTTAAGAGTCATCTCTGGCTGCAAGAACTGCGCCGCGGCTTGGGCAGGCAGGTGCAAGAAAAGCTGGCTGCCGCCAGCGGCATCAACGTGCGCACCGTCCGCTGGCAACAGGCGCTAGACGCGCACTAACGGCAGATGTGCCCCTGCCACAACTGGATGTCTGCGTACACCATGCGCGCCGGCGGAACACTGCAAGGATATTATCGCGGATGATTGACATCTCGGCCAAATTTCCCACAGTACGCAGCGCAATCGCCAGCGCACGGCTGGATGTGCAAGCCGCCACGCTTGCCCGCATTGCGGCAAATGATCTTCCAAAAAAAGACCCGCTGATTGTTGCGCGCTGGGCCGGTATTCAGGCGGCCAAGCGCACGAGTGAACTAATTCCCGCCTGTCATCACGTGGCGCTGGAATGGATTGATGTGGCCTGCACATGCTGCCCTGACGAAGGTTGCATTGCCATTCGTGCGACAGCAATAGCAGATCACAAGACGGGCGTGGAAATGGAGGCAATGGTAGCAGCATCGGTGGCGGCGCTGACATTGTATGACATGCTCAAACCAATTGATGAAGACATGTGCATCCGCGAGGTGCGTCTGGAAGAAAAGCACGGCGGATTGAAGCTGTCACATGCGCCATCACGAGCGGGTACGGCAACGGTGATTGTGATTAGCGATAATACGGCAGTTGGGCGGCGGGAAGACCGCAGCGGGCCGGCGGCATGTGCAGCGCTGAAGACGCTTGGTTTCGCATGCGGTCCGCCATGTATTGTCAGTGATGACCCGCAAGCGATAGCGGCTGCGGTCAGCGCGGCGTGTGATACGGGCGCCGACCTTGTAATTACCAGCGGTGGCACCGGGCTTGGGCCGCGCGACAACACGCCACGCGCGTTGCAAACCGTCTTTGAACGCGAGGCGCCGGGCATTGCCGAATGGCTGCGTGCATACAGCCGCCATCGCAACCCGCGTGCCGTGCTCTCCAATGGTGTCGCCGGCGTGCGCGGAACAACGTTAATCATCGCGTTGCCAGGCAGCCCGCGCGCCGTTGAGGAATGTCTCGCGGCGCTGGCGCCGGTCATTCATCATGCGCTTGACATGTTGCACGGCGGCGGCCACCCGGAGGCGGATCATGCTCACGTATGACGCCGCGTTGGACGTAATCGCGCGGCAGTGCCAGCCACTGGGCGTGTGCGAGGCCCCGCTCGGCGAAAGCGCCCAACGTGTGCTTGCGGAAGAACTGCGTGCGCCGCACGATCTGCCGCCCGCGCCCAATTCCGCCATGGACGGCTATGCCGTGCGCACAGATGATCTGCAAAATGCTTCTGGCGATGCACCAGTCGTTTTGAGGGTGTGTGACACAATTGCGGCCGGCCGTGCTAGTTCGTGTGTTATCACCGCGGGGACGTGTGCAGCGGTCATGACAGGGGCAGTAATACCGCGCGGTGCCGACGCGGTGGTAAAAATTGAAGAAACGCAACGCACAGGCGCGCTAGTCTCTTTTCGGGCGCGCGCGCAGCGCGGTGCGTGCATTCGGCCGCGCGCGGCGGAAGCGCGCGCCGGGGATGTGCTGGTGGCACACGGAAGCGTGGTAACGCCCGCCATCATCGGCGTTGCGGCAGGTTGTGGGCGCACGTCGCTGGTGGTGCATCGGCGGCCGCGCGTGGCGTGCATCATTACAGGAGACGAAATTGCCACGCCCGGCAGCGTCCCGGCGCCCGGCCAGAAACACGACGCGCTTGGCCCGGCGTTGTGTGCGGCACTACGGGCAGACATGTGTGACGTAGTGCGGTGCCAGTATGCCGCGGACGATCCGCAAGAACTGCGCGCGTGCATTGAAGCCTATTTAGGTAATGTGGACATGCTCCTAATGGTAGGAGGAGCGTCCATGGGCGCTTTCGATTACGTACAAAACGCGCTGCACGAAGCGGGCGTGAAAGAGCTGTTTTGGGAAGTGGCCATCAAGCCGGGCAAGCCGCTGTGGTTTGGTGTGCATGGCGCGACGCGCGTGTTGAACCTGCCGGGCAATCCGGTATCAGCATTGGTCACGTATTATGTATTTGCACGCTTTGCGGCGCGCTTGTTGCAGGGCTATACCATACCGGCAGCCATGCTGGCAACGTGCCTGGCGTATCTTGACGAGCCTGTGACAAACGAGGAACCTCGTCTGGAATTTGTGCGCGGTGTGCTGCGCCAAGAAAACGACGGCCTGCATGTGCAGCCACTCAATGCGCGCTGCTCGTCCATGCTGTCCGGCGTGGCCAACGCCAATGCGTTGATCATGTGCCCGCCAACACACAATCTTGCCGCAGGCGCGCCCGTGCGCGTGCTGCAGCTGCCCTGATGCGGCACGTGTTATACGCGGCTCGCGCCGCTCTCTGAAAAGCATGCCGCGCGCCGGTTGCGCACGACCGTTGCCCAAAACGCCAGCCCGTATGCCACGCCCAGCGCATTCAACTGCACATCGTTCCAGCCAAAATAGCGGCGAAAGGTTAAGGGATTAATATGCACGCCAAACCACGCGCACAAATCAGGGATGTATTTGGTAAGATACTGTACACCTTCATCACCCAGCCCAATGAGCGTGCCAAGCACCAGCGCCGCTGCGTAGGCCCGGACACCGCACAGATCACACGAGAGAGCCGTATGAAGCAGCGCCGCCAGCGCGCCGTATTGCAGAAAATGCAGCCGCTCTTCAGGATGAACAATGAGAAAGCGAAACTCGCAATAGATCAGCCGCGCGATGACGATAAAACAAAGGTAGGCTAGCGGTGACAGTACGTGCCAGCGGCGCACAAGCCAGACAAGCAATCCAGCGCCCACCACGGCAAAGATGCCATTCATCAGCCAAGCCTGCTGCGTGGCAGAATAGTGCGCGCGCAACCAATCTATCACCGGCCGCCCGAGGGGCAGCGTGGCATATACGACAAGCACATACAGCCCGCACACGCTCCACCAGAAGACGCGGCGGCGGCGGTCGGGCGTCATACCCTACTGCTTGTCAAACATGTCTTTGTCGGCGCCGCATTCGGGGCACACCCAGTCATTGGGCAGCTTTTCGAACGGCGTACCCGGCGCAATGCCATTGTCAGGATCGCCCACTTCGGGGTCGTAGACATAGCCGCACACAGTGCAAACCCATTTATCCATACGGAGCTCCTTCATGTACAGGTTAGTAAGCCAGCATAGTCCGCGAAAAACACGGTGCGGACATGAACGAAATATTATAACGAGCAGTAATGCAAACGTCAAGGGGGGGAAATTCTCCTAGATCCGGCGACTAGGGAGGGCCGCCGGCCTCGGCGGTTTGATGCGCAGGGCGCGAGGGCAACGAGGCCGTTGCCCGTCCAGTGCTATGCCGCTAGTCGCCGGAACTGGGGTTTTGCACTGGGTTGCAGTTTTTGGGCGCTTTGGATATAATTCACTAGGTTGTTATGAGCCCCACACGCACACGACACGCGGTCGATAAAGTGGCGCCGGGAGGAACGCCCAGCGAGGCGGGCATTGCCTTTCGTGCGGCGCTGAATGACGTGCAATATGCGGCCGTGACACACGGCGACACGCCGTTGCTGGTGGTGGCGGGCGCGGGCAGCGGCAAGACACGCATCCTGACATACCGCACCGCGTTTCTAGCCGCTAACGGCGTGCCGCCGGAGCAGATTTTGGCCGTTACCTTCACCAACAAGGCCGCTGACGAAATGGCGCGGCGCGTGCATCAACTGGTCAACGCGCGCGTGCCGGTGTCGACGTTTCATTCCCTGTGCCTGCGCATCTTGCGCGAGCAGAGCGCGCGCATTCCTTACGCGGCGAATTTCGTGGTGTATGACAAGAGCGACCAGTTGACGCTGATCAAGGAATGCATGCGGCGCGCGCATGTGCCGGACAAGCACACCAAGCCACGCACGATTGCCAACGCGATCAGCCGCGCGAAAGACCGCCTGCAGGACGCCGCGCAGTTCAGCAAGCACGTCAAAAGCTATCTGGACGAGACGATTGCGGTGGTCTACGGCGAATATGAACGCGCGTTGCAGCGTGCCAACGCGATGGATTTTGATGATTTGATGTTGCAATGTGTGCGGCTGCTGCGCAGCGCGCCGGACGTGGCACAGCAGTATCAAACCCGCTATACCCACATGCTGGTGGATGAATTCCAAGACACCAATCATGCACAGTATGAGCTGATGAAGACCCTGGCCGCGGCGCACGGGCGCATCACCGCCGTGGGCGATCCCGATCAGTCCATTTACCGCTTTCGCGGCGCGGAAATCCGCAATATCCTTGATTTTGAGCGCGACTTTCCCGGCACGCGTGTGATTACCATGGAGCAGAATTACCGTTCGACAAAGACCATTCTGGCGGCGGCCAACCATGTCATCGAACACAACGTCGAGCGCAAGAAGAAACATTTGTGGACAGAGAATCCTGTTGGCCAGGCCGTGCAGGTGTACCGCGCGGCGGACGAGCATGACGAGGCGCGCGAAATTGCCGCGCGCATTCGCGCGCTGGAAGACAGCGGCGCGATCCATTCGTTGCGCGACGTGGTCGTTTTCTACCGCGTGCATGCCTTGTCGCGCGTGTTTGAAGAGGAATTTCGCCGCGCGCGCCTGCCGTATGCCATCGTTGGTGATGTGGGCTTCTATCAGCGGCGCGAAATCAAAGACATCGTGGCGTACCTGCGCGTGCTGGTAAACCCAGCCGATGGTGTCAATGTGCGCCGTGTGCTGAATGTGCCACACCGCGGAATTGGTGAAGCCACGGAAGAGATGATTGCAGAAAGCGCGCGGGCGCGCGGTTGTTCCTTTTATGCGATATTGGAGCACCCCGGCCAATTGCCACGCTTGACACCCGCGCTGCGGCGGCGCCTGCAGCAGTTTACCAGCATGATCAACAAGCTGCGCGCCGCGCGCGCCGAGGCACTGCCCACCGAACTGATCCGCCGCGTCGTGGACGAAACCGAGTATATTGAGCGCATGTGCGGCTCGGACGATATTCAGGACATCGCGCGCCGCGAAAACATCCGCGAATTGATCTCGGCCGCCGCGGAGTATGAAAATACGTGTCCCGATACCCATGCCTCGCTGGAAGGCTTCCTCCACACCATCGCCTTGACGGCTGACATTGACACGTGGAATGCCACGAATGACGCGGTGACGCTGATGACCATCCACAATGCGAAGGGGCTGGAGTTTCCCGTGGTCTTTATGGTGGGGCTGGAAGAGGATTTGTTTCCGCATTTCAATTCGCTGGAAGACCCGACGGACATCGAAGAAGAGCGCCGGCTGTGTTACGTAGGCATGACCCGCGCGCAACAGCGGCTGACGCTGACCACGGCGAGCCATCGCACGGTTTTTGGCCAGCGCAAGGTGCGCGAACCATCGCGTTTTCTGAGCGAGCTGCCGGTCAGCGAGATTGAAACGGCATACAGCACGCAGCACGAATCCATCAGCATGCCCGAGCCACGCGCGGCGGCGCCGCGTGCGCCGTCCGGCGGGAGCAACGGCGAGTATGCCGTCGGCACGCGCGTAGCGCATCATGTGTTCGGCACGGGGCGGATTGTTTCTATTACTGGCTCGGGGGATGCGGCGCGCCTGACGATCGAATTCGAGCGCCTGCCGAATCCCAAAGTGCTGGTGGCGCAATATGCCAAACTGCGCGTGATGAAATAGCGGGGCCGCGATGCCGCTGCTGCTGGCACAGACTGCATCCACGGCGCGCTGCGCTTCGACACGCCCGTGGAAGCGGCGGACACGGCGCACGTGCTCAACCGCGTAATCGCCGTGTTGCGCGGCATGGGGGCTGCACCGGCGGTGCTCGCGCACCGCCGTGGCCGCGCGCGGGTGCTCATGCGCCTGGGCGCCTTTGCGTTTGCTTTGCTGACGCTGGAAGCCCGGCGCGCGCCTGGGGCGCATGCACCGCACGCCGTCGAGCTTCATGCCCGTTTTTTTCACGGGGTGATCTGGTTCTGGCAACGCTGCGCGTGGATGCTGTGGGGCTGCTGTATTGTGCTGGGCGGCGCGGCCGGCCTGGTGCCATTCATCGCGATGTGGCGCGGCTGGCTGATAGCGCACGATCGTTCACAGGAAGTGTTGTGGCACCTGCTATATTTTGTTGCACTGCCGTTGGGCGTGGCTGGTGTGATACTAGGTCATCGTTGCGGTGCCTATCTGCGCAGGACAATCAGGGAGTCTCTTGAGTTGTATGTGGTGTGCAACCGTGCCTATGCCACGGCATTACAGCGTTGGGAGCTGCTAGCATCAACGCTTTCGCGGCTATTGATAGATGAGCCGGGCGCAGCGCGCGTGCGGTTGTTCGCCGATGAGACGGTGGCGCGGTACGAATACCGCCGGACCGTGCAGGCAGCCGGCGGCGAGCGCGAACGCACAATAGCCACGCTGGGCGGGTATGCCACACGCGTATGTAATCTGCTGGAATCCAGCGGTGTAGCTGCCACATGTGAGCAAACGCCAGATGCCGTCTCGTTGCGGGCGGTGAGCCCGCTGATTGATGCCAGCGCAACCATGGAGTGGTCGCGCGTGCCATGCCTGCACCGCACAGACACGGGCGAGAAACTGGACGAGACGCCATACCAACTCTCAGTAATGATCACTGCAACGGTGCGGCCGTTACGCCGCGCCCAGACGATACGGGACATTTTGGCATTTGGCAGCGCGCTCCTGAGCGCGTGCGCGGCGGTGCTGGTGCAGTTGAATTTATTCCGCGCGATCGGTATAGCTTCACAGATAATGCTGGTATACACTTTTGGGTGTGCCATTGGCGGCTATTGGCTGGGCGCGCGCATGGGGGATGTTGTTGAGTGGTATGCGGGCCGGCGTGTTGCGCAAAATGAAATCTACAAGAGGTGCGTGCACGTGCTGGATGAATTTGTTCATCACACTGACGGGCTGTTGCATACGCGGCCGTTCACTCTTGTGTTTTGAATGTCATGAGCATCACATGAACTCCACGGTTTGTTTGCAACAGTGTGAAGATTATCAACCTGAGAGGGTGCTAAGTGCCGTGCGGGCGTGCCTTGCGCCGCTGGGCGGCATGCAGGCGTTTGTGAAGCCCGGGCAGCGGGTGCTGGTCAAACCCAATTTGCTCATGGCAATCGCGCCGGACGCCGCGGTGACAACGCATCCGGCTGTCCTTGATGCCGTGCTGACGCTGGTGCGCGAGGCGGGCGGCATCCCCAGCGTCGGCGACAGCCCGGGCATGGGCGAATTGCCGCACATTGTTAACGTGTGCGGCGTGCAGGCCGTGCTGGACAAACAGGGCGTGCCACTGGCCGATTTTACCAGCGAGCATACGTTTACCTGTGAAGACAACGTAATCGGAAAACGCATCGCCCTGGCGCGCGCGCTGGCTGAGGCGGACGTGTTTATCACGCTGCCCAAATTGAAAACACATGTGCAAATGGTGCTGACGTGCGCGGTAAAGAATCAATACGGCCTGATTCCCGGCGTGCGCAAAGGCCAGTATCATTTGCGTTTGAACGACCGTGATACGCTGGCGGAATTGTTAATTGACATCAATCGGATTGCGAAGCCCGCGCTGGGTATTGTGGATGCCATTGACGCGATGGAAGGCGAAGGGCCGAGCGGCGGCACGCCGTGCCGCCTGGGTCTGCTGATGGCCAGCGACGACGTGATGGCGCTGGACGTCGTGGCGTGCGAGCTTATTGGGTTGGACCCAGGGCAGGTGCCGAGCATACAAGCGGGGCGGCGGCGCGGCTATGGCGCGGCGGCACGCGAAGCGATCGAGGTGATCGGACCGCCCATAGCAAGCGTGCGCGCGCAACAGTTTCGCTTGGTCGAACACACGAAGGATATAGCGGATATTCTGCCGCTGCCGGGATTCATGCTGGCGTGGGTGCGGCGGCAATGGGCGCCGCGGCCGCGCATTGTTGCCACAGCGTGCATCCGCTGCTTTGCGTGCCGCAAGGGTTGCCCGGTCTCGCCACCGGCCATTGATCCGGCACGCCCGCGGCGCGCGCAGGTGAACGACCGCACGTGTATTCGTTGTTACTGCTGCCATGAATTCTGCCCTGCGCACGCCATTGTGCTGAAACGCACATGGTTAGCGCATGTCATTTCGTTTTCGCGCGTGTTTGACTGGTGCGCGCGCAAATTGCACCGCGTCGTGCGCTGGATGATCCACCGCATGTGAAAATAGGACTTATAGGACGGATAGGACGGATAGGAACTATGATCAACGGGGGAAAACTGATGAGGATCATAACATGGCGTTCCAGCGTGCGGTGTGTGTTGTATGTTGTGGCTTTGGGAGGGGCGATGAGCTTATTGATTAACATGCCGGGGCGGAGCTGGCGGGGCACGTTGCCGCCGCTGCCGGAAGCGCAGCGCGCGCTGGCCGGGGAGTTGCGCCGCGATGTCACCCACTTGGCCGTGGGCATCGGCGCGCGGAATGTCTGGCGGCCGGAGCGTATGTCCGCGGCGGCAGATATGATTATTGCCGAGTTGTCCACTGCGGGTCTTTCTGTCGTTCAGTACAGCTATAACATCGGCATTATGCAGTGCGTCAACATTGAAGCCACGCTGAGAGGCGCGACGCATCCAGATGAGATTATCGTGATCGGCGCGCATTACGACACCGTGGACGAAACACCGGGCGCGGACGACAATGCCTCAGGCGTAGCGGGGCTGCTGGCGCTGGCGCGGGCGGCAGGGCGGTATCGCCCGGCGCGCACGCTGCGGTTTGTGGCCTTTGCCAACGAAGAGCCGCCGTTCTTTCAGACGGAGCAGATGGGGAGTGTGGTGTATGCCGGGCTGTGCCGTGCGCGCGGCGACGACATTCGCGCCATGCTGTGCTTGGAAATGCTGGGCTATTATCGCGATGAAAAGGGCTCGCAGTGGTATCCGCCAGTGTTGGGGCCGGTGCTGCGGCCATTTTTTCCGTCGGAGGGTAATTTTATTGGGTTTGTGAGCACTCTGCGGTCGCTGCGGGGATTGCGGCAGACGGTAGGGGCATTCCGGCGCGCGGCGCAATTTCCATCGGAAGGCGCCGTCTTGCCCGCGGTGTTAAGCGGCCTGTCGGACAATTGGGCATTTTGGCAGCACGGCTATCCGGCTGTTATGGTGACGGATACGGCGATGTTTCGGAACCCGCACTATCACACAGCGGGCGACCTGCCGGAGACACTTGATTTTGAGCGCATGGCGCGCGTCGTGAGCGGGCTGGAGGCCGTGATGATCGAGCTGGCGGGGGGCGACGCAGGACAGGAACACGACTAGCACCAGCGCCGGCGGCGCAGCGGGCGGCAGGTGCAAGGGCGCTTACCGTCGCTGCGATTCGTGCAAGGACTTCAGCAGGTGGACATACATGGCGTCGAAGCGTGGCAAGTGGTCAACACTGCGGATACGAATACCCAACGCGTCGGCAGAGGGCTGGAGCACATCGGCAAGCGCAGGGGTGCGCACGGCAAGCACGGTAGGATATTCTCCGGCGGCCAAGAGCAACTGCATGAATTCTTGTGGAACCGTGCGCCAGTCATCTGTATGCTCGAAAATGCGCGGGCCATACACATGACGATTGCCGGCATTGATGCACAGGAGCAAATCAGGATAAGAAGGCTGACGTTTTATTCTGGCGGCAAAGACACGGCAGTCGTAGTCCCATGTAGCAGGAGACTGAGTGCACGTTGCGCGCACTTGATCAAGAAACAACGGAGGCGGGGGCACGGGGGCAAGACGCCGCGAGGGCGGGGGTGCGGATATGGGGCGCACTTCATCAGTCCAGTGCAGCGTCGCATCGGCGCGCGCAGGCACGCGCGTCAGAATACGCTTGTCACGCCACGAAGGAAGGGAAAGAGTGCCCGTGTGAACGCGCGTGGCGACGTCTATGACGTGCTCAATACAGTAGACAGCCAGATGCAGATCTTGAGCTGAAGGCTGATGATCCACAAGGTATGGCACATAACGCAGAACAGACGGCCACTCGCTGCCTGTATCGAACGTCACGCCGAGAGCGGCAGCAGCATCGTTGACATAGGGCGCCAATTCTATCAGTGCATTACGGGGCGTGTAGGTCATGGAGATGCAATCGAAGGTTGAAAAGTCAAACGTACCGCCGTAGATTGAGCAGAACGTGTAAAAGCCGTGTGCGCCCATGAAGATTGACAAGCCGCACCGCACACCGTCGATGCCAAGGACGTGGCAGAAGACGGTGTGGGACGGGTCGTCAGGAGCGCATACGGCGAACAGTTGATGATCTTCGATCGTACACCACGGGGCAGCGTGTTTGAACCGTGCCATGGCATCAAACCAATCGCGCCAGTCGTCCAATGTTGGCAACGCATCTGCAGGTGTCATACACGCACGTTGGGTATTGGTGATCGCCGTGGCGTGCCGCTCTGGCACCACTCAACAGCATAACAAACAGATAATAGCATTCAGTGACCATAGTGTCAACTTTGGCGCCGGGCCTGGACGCGCCGACTAGGCAGGGCCGCCGGCCTCGGCGGCCTTGGGTGCGCGGGAAAGAGGGCAACGGGGCCGTTGCCCCTCCATTTTTTGTGGAGGGCCGCCGGCCTCGGCGGCCTTGTGTGCGCGGGATGAAAGGGCAACGCGGCCGTTGCCCCTCCATACATGTGGGGGGCCGCCGGCCTCGGCGGCCTTGTGTGCGCGGGATGAAAGGGCAACGCGGCCGTTGCCCCTCCATTTTTTGTGGAGGGCCGCCGGCCTCGGCGGCCTTGTGTG
>Ga0308414_1000165_pt1 | contig 40941 bp, 32 predicted proteins | sample HotsprSampleOS50_FD_205667 | JGI IMG/M metagenome (GOLD analysis project Ga0308414, IMG submission 205667) | Hot spring phototrophic mat microbial communities from Octopus Spring, Yellowstone National Park, Wyoming, United States - 20090730_OS50 ... | reverse complement strand
AATAACTACTATTTTAGTATTGAGCTTTATTTTAACCTTTAAAAAATGAAAGTTTCTAAATAATAAATTTTTTTTTGATAAATAGTAGAAATACTAATTTACTTTTCAGATATATTGAATAGAGTTTATAAAGAAAAAATTTTTGTAATAACTATTTATAGATAATATTTTTGATTTTGTCAATTAATTCTTGTAAATTGTAATAAAAGAAAGGATATTTTCTAGTTTCAAAAACTTGTTTGGTTTTTAACTTATAGAGTAGATCTTTTTTTTCTTTTTCTAATAATTCTTTTTCAGCTAAAACTAATTTTTCTAGCTTTTGATTTAGTAAAGTAATTTTTTCATGAAGTTCTTTTTTATTTTGAGTTGGATCTTGAAATTGGACTTGTAAATTTTTTTTCTCTTTAACAAGTTCATTTTCAGTTGGTAAAAATTTTTCAGGTGAAAAATGAATTTCACGAAGTTTTCTTTCTAGTTCTTTTTCATCCCATTTTGGTAGTAAAAAACCATTTTTATTTTTTAAGTAGAGTGTTGAAGTTGTAACTTCATAAGGACTTGGTTTGATTTCAAAAAATTTTTGAATAATTTGGTCGGATACAGATTCATACCTTGCCCCTCCTTTTCCATGTAAAAAGAAGTTACAAAGGAAAATTCTTACAAACATAGTTAAGGTTATAGCACGTGGAAAAATAATTTTTGGAGTTTCTAAGCTAGAAAAACTTACTCTTTCTTTATTTTCATATTTCCAAAAAGGCATTTCACCTTCTTTTAAATTAGGAATTGGTTGGGCATGATTTTTAATCTTATGTTTTTGTCTGTATTCTAATAAGGCTTGGTTATGAATTTGAATAAACTCATTTAATCTAGAACGGATTTTTTCTACAAAAAAAAGAAATTCATCTAAACGTACAATTTCTGATACATTTAAGCAAGGAATCTCAATCCCAAGTTTAAAAAGAAAATCTCTTCTTACTTGTTCATTGATATTATGTAAAAGTTCCCCTTGTTCGATTTTACTTATATAAATATCTAAGTAATATTTAGCTAGGTTTGAGGTTTCTGGATCTAAGAATAAATCTAAAACTTTTTTTTGACTTTGTAAAATTTCTAGAAGTTCTTTTCTTTTAGTTTCTTCTACTTTTTCAGTATGAAAGGTAGAATGGGAGTGAGCTGAAAACAAATGAAGTTCTGCAAAGTTTCCTTTTGGTATTGGGTAAAAATATTCAAATTCAAAATAATCAGTATCGACAACTAAATGGATAGGAAAAGCTTGATTTTTTTGTGAAAGATAATAAAGAATTAAATCCTTTGTAAGTATACCCGGATGATGAACATCGGGCTGGTGACCTGTAGCATAAATTTTTTTATTATCTAGATTTATGTTTAAAAGTTTTTCAATTTTTTTCCTAAGTAAATTTTTTATTTCATTAAATTCGTTTTTAGTAAAACCTTTTGGTATATCGATTTGATAAGAGTCAACAACATTTTTAATTTCTAGAGCTGATTTCTCCCATTTTAATTCAATAATTTGACTCATGTTTTACCTTTATTGTTTTTGTAATAGCTTAGAATAAAAATTTAAATCTAAAGAATCTCGAATAAAAAAAGGTTCTGCATACTGTTTATTTATTCGTATCCCAAAATATCGATTTACTTCTATTGCTTGCTCTATTACAGCTCCGTTTCCTTTTTTTATAAATTGTGAGACATAGGATTCTAAAACTTTTCTTTTTTTTTGGATGTAATTTGAAATATCTATGCAAAAACTAGGAAGTAAGTTGATATGAACATGATTTGGAAAAAAATAAATGATATGACTGGGAAAAAAAGAATTTCCAACTAAATCACACTTGGTAAGTTTAGAATAAAATCTAGCAGCTTGAGTTATCTGACAAGCACCTATGTGATCAGGGTGAACGTCAAATTCATAATGGGTAAAAAGTATTTCAGGTTGAAACTCTCTAAATACATTAGCTAGTTGTTTGCGAAGTTTAATATCATCTAAAAGATAACGATTTTTCCCATCTAAAGTAATTCTTTTGGCTCCTAAAAGTTCCGCTGATTTTTTACTTTCTTCTTTGCGAGTTTCAGGACTTCCAAAAGGGGTAGGCTCTCCATTTGTAAGGTCAATTAAAAGAATTTCGTGACCTAAATCTTTAAGTAAAAGTATAGTTCCCCCCATAGAAAGTTCTACATCATCAGGATGAGCTCCAATACAAGCAATCTTCATGAGTTACTATCTAAAAATTCTAGGATTTCATGTTTTTGACGTAGAGCTGTTTCTTTTCCTAATTCATAAGTTTTTCTAGCTCCAATGTAGTCAGTATAATCAAAAGTTTTAATTGGTAGCTTGTCAGGAGGACGAATGAAAAAAACATTTTGTAAGACTTCTTTTGTTTTTCCAAATAAAGTGTTCTCTTCATAGTAAACAGCAATTTTTTTAAATTGATTAGAAAAATACTCTAACAATAAATTATTGGTAAGCCCACCATCTAAAAAATATGCTCCATCTGTTTTTTGAAAACTTACAACTGGGGGAATAGAGGAAGAATTTAAAATAATTTGTTCGGCAACTTCGGGGGTTTGTATATCTTCATTTGTAAAAATAATTTCTTCTAACTTCCACTTATCAATAATTTTTTTTACCCTTTTAGGAACTATACCTCTTTCTTTATCTTTTTCATCTAGAATAACAGCTCTCATAGTTGTAGGTATGAGACTTAACTTATTCCAATAAGTCTTAAAATTATCTAGCTTAGGAAATGCTTTAACTGCAGAGATAAAAATTTTTACTCCACTTTTTCTTATTTTTTCAAAATCAATTGAGTAACGTATTGTACGACGATACATATTTTCATGAGGAAAAGGACGACGACCAAAAAACAATCTTTTGACATAGAAATTTCTTTTATTCCTTTTTAAAAGCTCTTCAAAGTATTCTAATCCTTCTTCTTCTTTTTCTGACAAAATCATAAGTGCAGCAGCTGAACCTGCACTTACTCCACTAATTTCTCGAATTTGAATACCCCATGAACGAAGCATGTAACCTACACCTAAAGCAAATAGAGCTTTGCAGCCACCACCTGCTAAGGCTAAGGAGATTTCTCTCTTTTTAGGTTTTGGTTGATTAAAAAATAAATTTTCAAAAAAGTTCATTTTTTACTTAGTTCAACTATAGTTCTAAATTCTAATTCAGTTACAGGAATAATAGAAAGACGATTTCCTCTCTGTAAAAGTTTCATATTTTGTAACTCGGGTATTTTTCGCATCTCTTTTAACGTCACTGGTCTTGAAAAAATAGATTTTAACTTCACATCTACCATATACCAAGTTGGTTTTTCTGGTTTGCTTTTAGGGTCGTAGTACCTACTTTTTTTGTCGAAGGCAAAATGATCTACATATCCTTCCTTGACTATAGTAGCAATTCCATATACTCCCATAGGTTCAATTCGACTATGATAAAAAAGTACTTCATCTCCTCTTTTTACTTGATCTCGTAAATAATTTCTTGCTTGATAGTTTCTAACTCCTTCCCAAGAACTAGTCTGATTGGGGGATTTTTCTAAATCATAAATAGAAAATACATCTGGTTCTGATTTAAACAACCAATAAGATTTTGACTTACTCATCTTCTACTTCTTCTAATCTTTCGACAATAGCTTCAAAAATTTTTTTATTATCTGCCTTAGCTGTCTTTTTTGACTTTATATAAGACTTTAAAAAGTTTATATCTTCCCCTTTTCGTACTTTATAGCTTTTTAGTAAATCTAAAATTTGAAATCTTTGAGTTGTACTTAATTTTAAATCATTACTTAACTGATCAAAAAGTTTATAGTCTGAATCTGTAAGCACGTTTGCATCGGGAATAGGAGTTTTGACTGTGGCTGTAAGTAAATTATTGATATTTTTTAAATTTTTTTCTATTAGACTTTGAACAAAAGCTCCTGTAAGTTTTTCACCTCTTAAGTAATCACTTACTATTTTCAAAAGATGAATTCTATGTGCATGAAAATAATTACTAGCAGCTTCATAAAACCCACTTCCTTCCATATCGACTACACAATCGGGAAGGTTAATAATATCCTTTTTTTTAACAGGTTTATCAAAAGTTATTAACCTTTCTTCTGTAAAGTTGTGCTTAAAAACTGTTTCAGGATAGAATGTTTTTCTAGAAGCATAATCGTCAATTTTGTTAATTAAGACTACATGTCCAATTTTATAGTCTTCATTTTCTGTCCCACAAATGCCTATGTTTATGATATGATCTTCAGGTCTAGGATTATCCTTTACTAAAAGGTAAGTAGTAGCAATGGCACTTTTTATTTTTCCAGTACCTGTAAGAATGAGCTTTATTTGGTCATTTTTAAATAAATCGAACTTAGTATAACTTATATCTTTTTTTAATTTAAAATGATTTATAATTGGGATAGCTTCTCCCGAAAGTGCAGTGACAATGTAAAACATTAATGATATAACCCCTCTTTTTTTAAGTCTCTACTCATAAGATCCTTTACTACTTCTTGTGGTGATTTATCTTCATAGAGCATTTTATAAACTTCTTCAGTTATCGGCATATCTACTTGAAGTTTTTTGGAAAGTTGATAGGCACTTTTTGTAGTTTTAACTCCCTCTGCAACTTCATTCATCTCAGATAAAATTTCTTTTAGTTTTTTGCCTTGTCCAAGTTTCATACCTACTGTTCGGTTTCGCGATAAATCTCCTGTGCACGTTAAAACTAAATCACCTAGTCCTGCCAATCCTAAAAAAGTCATGGAATCTGCTCCCATTTTCACACCTAAACGAGTCATTTCGTTGAGTCCTCTGGTAATTAAAGCTGCTCTAGCATTGTGGCCTAGCTTTAGTCCATCACAAACTCCAGAGGCAATAGCAATTACGTTTTTTAAAGCTCCCCCAATTTCCATTCCTACTACATCTGGTGTCCAATAGGTGCGAAAATACTTAAAACTAAAAATTTCTTGGACTTTTTTAGCTGTAAACTGATTTTTAGAAGCTATAGTGACAGCAGTAGGGACTTTTTCTACAATTTCTTTTGCAAAAGAAGGACCTGAAAGAAAACTTAAATTGGGATGAAATCTTTCTGGTAAAATTTCTTCAAATATATCGGAAACTAAACGTAAGGTATCATTTTCAATTCCTTTAGTAGCTGAAACAATTGGGATATTTTCAGGAATAAAATTTTTTATCTTTTCTAGAATTTCAGCTAGTACATGGGAAGGTGGGGCAGAAAGTAAGAGATCTTTTCTTCTGACAACTTCCTCTAAATCTGTAGAAGCAGTTAAATTTTGTGGTAAGCTTAAATGAGATAGATGCTTAATGTTTCTATGTTCTTCATTGATTCCTTTAGCCTGTTCTAAAGAACGAGTCCAAACTTGAATATTATATCCTTTGTCTGCAAGTAAACTCCCCAAAGCTGTCCCAAAACTTCCTGAACCAATTAGCCCTATTTTCAAGATTGACTCCTACTAGTTGTATTATCGTAAAGGAAATCGGTATTTGCATAACATTTAAAAACTTTAGTGGAACTTCCTACTCCCTTTAGTTGGACAGAATGTTGTTCATGTAATATAGAATAGGCTTGTAATTTTTCCTTAACTCCTGAAGAAGAGTAAATATTTTCAGTAATCCAAATCTCCCCTGATTGAGCTAAGGCTTGTACTCTTGCTGCTATATTTACTGATTGACCAAAATAATCAAGTTTTTCATCATTTACTACTGCTAGAGCAGGTCCATCATGTAGTCCAATTTTTAGTCCTATTTCATACCCTTTAGGTCTCCAAGTTTGATTCATTTTTTCTATCTTAGTTAGCATATCTAGGGAAGCTAAAAGTCCATCTAAAGGATTAGAAAAAGTAGCCATAATGGCATCTCCCATAGTTTTAATGATAGCACCTGAATGGGCTTTGACTACTTCTGTTAGGATATCAAAGTGTTCTTGGACTAGTTTGTAAGCTAGTATATCTCCTGCCCTGTCGTACATTTCTGTAGAGCCTTTTAAGTCTGTAAACATAATAGTAAGGCTTTTGATATTTAACTTCATGGATTCAGAAAGATTTTGAACACGAAAAAGTTCTCTAAAAGCTTGGTTATTGAGTAACATTTTTCCAATTAAAAACTCAAGCTTAGTAGGTGGATATACTTTTACTGTTTCTAGAATAGCTTCTAGATTTGGAGTAATTAAAATTAAGCCTATTTTAATTTTAGATAAATTTTTTACAGTGACTAAAACTTTTCCCTGTTTAAGTTGAACTTGTTTGGGTTCAACAGAATTACTCAGTAAATTAATTTCTAGAGTTTGTTTTTCTTCTGCTATGTCTTCTGTAAAGTGCAAAAAGCTAGAAGAGTTTGTAGCAATACTACAAAATTGGAAAGAATTTGTTTTAGGAGGTTATAGTTCTAATTCTATTTGGCTATCAGGTTCAATTACATAAAATTTTTTTATCAGACTTAAAACTAAATCTATATGAGGCTTAGCTTTTACATGATTAGAACTAAAGTTATAACTTAAATAATCTTCTAAGGAGTTGTGAGGGTTTAAGTTAAGTTTTTTAATTGCAGAATTAGGAGAAAAACTTACTTCTACTTGATCGTCTAAAGTAGTTGGTGCTGTCAAATTACATGTGGCACAGTAAAATTCTTCGGATTGAATGTTATCTAAAGCTTCATGACTATGTACAATTCCTCCACAAAAAGGACAAAGTAAATTATAATGGAAGTCTAAAATTCCCACTTTAACAGCATGTACAAAAAGATCTATTGATTCAGATTTAGGTATTGCGTGAAGTTTTCCAAATTGAATCGGATTTATACGTAAAAGTTCTAGATCTTCTTGAGTTTCAATAGCTTCTTTTAAGCTTTCTATATGAGTAGGATTTAGATTTTTATAAGCCTTGAGAGCTTCTAACCTTTGATTTAAAATATTGTATTGTAACATAGTTTAAACTAAAAATAAAGAAGAATTTTCGTAAATCTCAAATTCTTTGTTTTATAAAAATTTTTATAGTTTTAATTTGCTAAAATTGCCCGTTTTAAGAAACGAATTTCTTTTTTTAAAGATTGAAAGAGTAATTCTTTTTTATGTTCTAAGCTTAAATTAGAATGTCTTTTTAAATAAATTTTTGTCTTACGGATCATAGAGGCTAAATAAGGTTTATCCATAAGTTCTAAATCTATAGCTTCTAAAATTTGTTCTTCATTCATTTTAGACTTTTGATAAGAATCTAAAACTTTTCCTAAAAGATTTAATTGATAAAGAAATTCTTTCCTAAGTTCAGAAGTTTTTTCTGCACGAATTATTTTTTTCCAAGGAGGTTTTTTTCTCCAAGGGTAACCATGTTCTTTGTATTTACTTAAGTTATGAGTTGCTGTATTTGTATCGATAGAAGGGATATTTTGGATCCTTGCACCTTTTAAACTAATATTGTAAACTGGAAAAGTAATATGTTTAGCAGATTCTTCAAACCAATGTCTATAAATATTTAAAACATAATCAGTTAAAACTTTTCCACCATCACTTGCTTCTACCATTTGCGTTTGACGTTTTCTACAAATACTTTCGTTAATATGTTCTAAACTTTTTTTTCTGCTTACTAAGGTTAACCATTTTTCATTGTGATGTGTTCCAGTAGAATGAATTTCCCTTCCTGTATATGCAAGATCTTGACCTAGTAAATAAATTTCTTTACACCCTAGCATTCTAAGTAAATCAAAAGCACTAGTAGCGACACTTCCACCTGATTGAATATCTCCTACATTTCCTATATACATTTCAGCTATTTCTGAGCCAGCTGTAGTTTCTCGAATAGGTTCACCTGCTGCGTTGACTTGAAATTTTGTTGTTTGCGAATGTACAATAGATTTAAAATTTAAGCTTCTAAGTAACATAGGGGAGGTAACCAAATCTGCAAACAAAGTAACCTCTTCTAAATTTTCTCCCATAAAGTGAAAAAAAGAATTAGTTTGAGCATCTAAGGTCATAACTCCATCAGGCAAAATTCCGAACTTTAAAAGAACCTTTAAGGAAGTATCACAAGAAAACACAAAGACTTTATCTCTTATACTTTTTAGCCAATTACATTGAGAGCGTAAGCTAGGTCCTGCAGAAACTAAGACAGCTGGAATATTTTCTAACATACCAAAAAGTTCACTTACTTTATATCTAGCAGTAGAGCTTTCTTGAAAAGAAAAAGTATTGAGTATGGTATTTTTGACCCAAATTCTTTCAAATTCAAATTTAGTTAAAAGATCGCTCATTTTAGAACTAAAGAGTTTATGGATGTTTTCTTCTACTTGTGAATAAAACTCTTTTGCAAGTAATAAGCTAGTTGGGTTTTTAAAGTATACAATTCCCTTGAGTTTTTCAATGGGTAAAGATTCAATATAGTTCCAAAGTAAAGGTAATTTTTCTTCTCCAGCAAATACATGTCTACCTGCAAGACTTAAAACTTTACCCAGTCCAAATTCCCATAAAGTAGGAACTATATCAGAATGGTAGTCAATGAGAAGAAAGATTTGTCCATGCTCCATTTTCTTGTTGATTTCAGTGATTAAATGAGGATTGCCTAATCCTAATAAGATTACAATTTGTCCTGTTTCTAGATTTTTTTCAGACAAAAGTCTTTCTGCTTGTTTTTTAGGTGAGGTAATACTAGCCAGAGGGCGATTTTGATAAGAAACATAGTATTCTTCATAAAACTTAGCGGGGTGCACTTGAAAGTCTTTATTTTCTTCTGTTTGAAAGTAGAGTTTCAAGTAGGGCTTTTTAGAAAAAAGATTTTGTGCATCTTCGGGTATTTTTTTTAGTGACATAATTAGCTAGGTATTTAAAATATCGTTAAAAATCAAGAATAGGATAAATAAAAAATGTTTCTAAAAAGTTTAAACATTGTTGGATTTAAGACCTTTGCTGATGAAACAGAGATTCAATTTGATCCCGGATTTACTGCTGTAGTAGGACCTAATGGTTCAGGAAAATCTAATATTGTAGATGCTATCAAGTGGGTTTTAGGTGAAAAATCAGCTAAGAGTATGCGTGGAGATAAAATGGAAGATGTAATTTTCCATGGCTCTGAAACTAGGCAACCAGCTGGATTTGCAGAAGTTTCTGTACTTTTAGATAACTCCCGCAAGATCTTTCACATAGACTTTCCAACAGTGAAAATTACTCGAAGAATTTATCCTGATTTGACCAATGAATACTTTATAAACAATAGCCGTGCCTTGCGAAGAGATGTAGAAAAACTTCTTTTAGATACAGGGGCTGGAAAATCTAGCTACTCAATCATGGAACAAGGAAAAGTAGAAGCTATTTTAAACTCTAAACCAGAAGATCGAAGAGCTATTTTTGATGAGGCAGCTGGAATTAGTCGATTTAAAATGGATAGGGCAGAAACAGAAAAAAAACTAGAGCAGACACAGCAAAACCTCTTACGAATTTCTGACATTATGGCTAATATGGAAAAAGAACTAAGTTTAAAAGAAAAGCAAGCTGAAAGAGCTAAAGCTTATTTTAAGTTAAAAAATGAACTAGCTGAAGTAGATAAAAATTTACGGTATCTAAAACTTAAGACACTAAAAAATAAGCAAAAAAAATTAGAGCAAGAATTAGCTGAAGTAAAAGAAAAAAATGAAGCTATTTTAGCTAAAATTAGCACAGACGCACGTAAAGTAGAAGAACTAGAAACTATAAGATATGAACTAGAGAAAAAAATTACTGATATAGATAAACAACTTTTAGACTTTTTGTCCCAAAAAGAACTTTTACGAGAAAAAATTGAGAACAATAAAAAACTTATTTTAGACTATGAAACTAGAATTGAAGAGCAAACAACAAATTTAGACCAAGATAAAAATCGACTTATACAAATAGAATCCGATATTCAAGTTTTAAATGAAGCTATTCAAACTTCTAAAGAAAATATTTTTATTACAGAACAAAATATTTTTTCACTATTTGAAAAACGTAAAGAAATGGAAACTCAAATGGATATTATTCAAAAAGAAATCCAGAACTTTGAATTTCAAATTACAGAAAATGATAAAGAACATATTCGTTTGAGAGAAATTGTAAAAGAATTAGTTGTACATTTAATCAATCAGATTGAAGAAAAAAAATTAGAGTCAGAAAAAAATGAGTCCTTTCGAGAAGAGTTAAAAACTTATTTAATAAAGAGTTTAGATGAATATATACAAATTTCAGAAGAAATTTTAAATTCTAATTATACAGATTTTGAAGTTTATAAAGAAAAAATTTCTATGCTAAAGCTTAGAGAGTATAAAGAAAATTTAAAAAATTTTTTAGAATTAGAAGATGTATTTCGAGATATATTATTTGATAAAGATGGAATGCTTGCTAAAAAACAAAGCTTAGATCAACAAATTGAAGATTTACTTCTAGAAAACGATAACTTAGTTTCTAAGATTCGTGAAAATAATTTAAAAATGGAAGAATTGAGAACAGCTATCTCTTCAAATAAAGATGAAGTTTATGGTTTAGAAAAACAAGTTTTAGAGTTTCGAGGAGTTTTGCATTCTAAAGAAGAAAATAAACTTACTCAAGAAAAAATTGCACAAGAGATTAAAGAGAGAATTTTGCTTATAGAGACCAACATCCAAAACTTACTTCAAAAAAAGAGTCAATATGAAATAGAGGTTCAAAGTTTAGAAGAAAAAATTGACAAGTCTTATCATGAGTTTTTAGCTATCAGTAAACTTTTAGAATCTGAAAAAGAGCAACTTTCGAGTATTCAAACAGAAATTCAAAGTCTCAAACTTTCTCAAGGCAAGGATCAAGAAGAGTTTAAAAGTTTAATCCCTATTTTATCTGATTTAGAAAGAAAGTCAAGTATGGTTCGCGTGCAGCTTGATACTTTCAATGAAGAATTATACAATGAGTATTCTATGACAGATGTAGAACTAGAAAATGAACGGGGAAGTAAAAACTTAAAACAAGAAACAGAAGAAGCTAAACTACGTGAAATTAAATCTGAAATTCAACTTTTGGGTTCTATTAATCCTTTAGCTATTGAAGAATATCAAAATATCAAAGAAATTTATGAACATCATCAAACTCAAAAAGAAGATATTGAAAAAAGTAAAAAAGATATTGAGGAAGTTTTAAAAAACATAAAAGGCGAGTCTGAAAAGATTTTTATTGAAACTTTTGAAGTTATAAAAAAGAACTTTCAGGAAACTTTTTCTACCTTGTTTAATGGAGGAAGAGCTATTTTAGAGCTTACCGATAAATCAGACATTTTAAATTCAGGTATAGAAATTATTGCTGAGCCACCGGGTAAACATGTTCAAAATTTAAAGTTGCTTTCAGGGGGGGAAAAGTCTTTAACTGTAATTGCTTTACTTTTTGCTATCTATATGGTACGTCCTTCTCCTTTTTGCTTTTTAGATGAGATTGATGCTGCTTTAGATGAGATCAACAAACTTCGTTTTTGTCAAATTTTAGATAAGTTTAAAGATGAAACTCAGTTTATTGTAATTACTCATGCTCCACCTACAATTTCTAGAGCAAACACCATTTTTGGAGTTACCTCTGAAGAAGCAGGGGTTTCTAAAGTTGTGTCCTTAAAGTTAGAAGAAGCTAAACAATTTGCCAAAAGACTACAAGAAGCTGTATGAAAGAATTTTGGGACAAGAGATATAGTGAAAAAGAGTATATTTACGGCAAAGAACCTAACGTCTACTTTTCTGAAAAATTGGTTACTTTACCCAAAGGAAAAATTTTACTTCCAGCAGATGGAGAAGGAAGAAATGGGGTTTATGCTGCTAGCTTAGGCTGGGAGGTTTTTTGTTTTGATCAAAGCCAACAAGCTCAAAAGAAAGCTCATCTGCTTGCTAAAGAAAAAAATGTTTCTATAAAATATGAGGTAGCAGATTTTTCAGAAGTAAATTATCCAAAAGAGAGTATGGATTGTATTGCTTTTATATTTGTACATTTACCTTTAGATGTAAGGATAAATTATCATCAAAAAGTTTTTGAGTATTTGAAACTTGGTGGAAGTATAATTTTAGAGGCTTTTCACAAAGAGCATTTAAACTATCAAAAGATATATCCTCAAGTAGGAGGTCCTTCTAATGCAGAACTACTCTATACAAAAGAAGAATTCATAAAGTTTTTTCCAAATTTCAAAATTTTAGAACTATTAGAAACAGAAGTAAGTTTAAAGGAAGGGACCTCACATATAGGAAAGGCAAAGGTTGTACGTCTTTTTGGAAAAAAAGAAATGTAGATTTTTTAAGTTTTTTACGTATGGATTATACTAAAAACAAACTTGTAGTGAGTAAGTTCATTCTATAAGTGGTAGATAAAGGTTATTCTAAATTTTTTAAAAGCAGGTGTATATGAAAAATCCTAGAATTATAAAATTAAGTCTGGCTTTTATGAGTATATTTTACATATTAGCTGGAACTTTGCACTTTATTATACCTGAGTTTTATTTAAAACTTATGCCACCTTATGTTCCTTATCATAGGTTTATGGTTTTCTTTAGTGGGCTAGCTGAAATTTTACTTGGGTTTGGGCTTTTAGGTAAGAAGACTCGCTCTCTTTCTGCTTGGGGAATTATTTTGCTTTTAATAGCTGTATTTCCAGCTAACATACATGCCTATGTAGATAATGTAGACTTAGGTGTACCTCGCTGGGTTCTTTTAGTTCGACTACCTTTACAAATCTTGCTGATTTACTGGGCTTACATTCACACTAAAAAAGAACATTAGTAGTTAGAAATTTATTTACTAATTCTTTAGAAAACTTAAGTAAGCTAACGTTAAGCGAAAGATCTTATAATTTACACTTACTTATGGGTGAGATCTTTGGAGAGGAAAATTTTATACCTACTTGTTTGGGATACTAGAAGGTACAAAAGGAGTAATTACACAAAATAAAATAGTTTGTAATCACAAATACATTTTAGAAGCTTTTCAGTTTTTAAGTTTAAAACGTTCAACAAAAGGGGTCTATGGAAAAGACAGTATTTATTAAGATTAAGACAAGGTCTACTTGTTTGTACAATTATAGATCCCTCTTATTAAAAGAGAATATACTTTTGAAATATCTTATTTACCAGAAAAACTAAAGCAATGGATACAAGCAAGAAAAATTTTATTTCCTAAAGATGGGAAAGGTTATCCAACTAGAAAAGAATTTTTAGAAGATATTCTTATAACCAACAACTAGTTACAAATTTAGAACTATTTACAACAAAAGCAACTACAGAAAAACTATACAGCTTATTTGAAAATATAAAAATTTTTACTAGAGGTAACCACTCAAAAAAAAGATTTAGTTTTAGATTTTATAGATACTCTTTAGCCTAAAACTACTTTAGAAAATCTCCTTTATGAACTTATGCTTAAAAATGGAAAATTACTATACCAAGTGCCAAAAAAAATTTCCCATTTAGTAAAAAAACTGTACATTTTTTTGGCTTTAAAATATTGTCCCTAGAGATGAGATTTAAGTTTAATGTTAAGAGAAGTTTGTTCATAAAAAGAATTATTGACTGCTATGAATTGTACCCCTTTGAAAAAAGGATACATAAGACTTAGAGCTATTTATGACCTAATGAATGGAATTTCTAGAAAGCACGTAGCTAAAAGACATCTCTAGATCCATGAGAGCTATAAATATATGGATAAGTCGTTTTCTAAAAATGGGCATAGATGGGGTTTAATAAACAAGCCTAAGCCAGGCAGACCTAGGATATCGTAAAAGACAAAATCATTGAAATATTAGAAAATCCTCATATAGGAGTAAAGAAACATATGCAAATAGTTTTGCACACTCGAATCAAAAGCTCTCTGTACTTCTTCATAAGTACGTCCATAAATACCAGAAAAATTCATATAGAGAGTTAGGTAAGAATTTTTTAACTTGGTCGGATGTTTTTGAATATAGAGGTCGTGAAATAATTCCTCAAATTTGTTTGCAGAATTTATATCATAATAATAAGAGAGGATACTAATCCAAAGACTTTTTCCAAATCTACGAGGACGAATAAAGAAAAATTTTTCAACTTGTTCAGCCAGAGGAATAAAACGAGTCTTATCTAAATAAAAACTTCCTCTTCTTCGTAAGTTTTCAAAATTAGCTTCACCATAAGAAATAGGTAACATAAATTAAGGTTACAAAAAATAGAGTGAGTGTCAAGCAAAAGAAAGCAAGAATACTCTGCTTAAAAATAAAGAGATAAAAATTTACTTAGATAGATGCTACTCAGCTTATAAAAAAATTTTCTTAAAAGCTTAGTTTTAAAAGTTTAAAATAAGACTATGAAGTCTTTTGTCAAATACTTATATACAAGACATATATTTATAATGAAACTAAATCAATAATTTTTTAACAATTTGAAAATTAACTTAACCCAATTTTTAATAAGAAAAAGATTCTTTTATAAGATTTGTATTTTGCTGCATTTTAGTAGTATTGGTCTTGTCATTAAATTCTTTAATTTTAGAAAAGAGTTCATGAAAAGCTTGCAGATGTTTAATGTAAGCCTCTCTTTTAAAAGCATTGCGTATAGGGTTAATTTTTGTATTTTCCATTTGAGATACTCGATATTTTCCCCTAGATATATCAGAAGGATTTTCTTTTTTAAAATCTATAGGAGCGTAATCTTCTTGAGAAGCTATGTAAATACTTTCGTTTGGATCTCCACCCATTGGATTTTCATCTACCACTTCTACTAACTTTCTATCTATACCATAGAGGTTATCTACCAATACACTACTGCGAATTAAATTTACCTTTCTAGGTGGGGCATTTTTAGGATTCTTTTCTTTTGTGGGATCTGCTTCAAATCCTAAGATCATATACTTGGACTTAGGTCCAAAAGCAGGCTTTTTAGGACTGCCTTCTACAAAATCAAACACCTCAAGTTTTATACAATTATTTTCAGGGTCTTCTTGGCTTTCTTCGTTAGCTATGCAATCTTCTCCATTTAGTTTACCTTTAGTAATAAGAGTATTTTTAGGTAATACTTTAATTTTCATAACTAAAATTTTAGAATGAACTTGCATACCTTCATTTAGTTTTTGAATATTGCCATTTAGAAGTTTTTCAGCTTCTTCTAGATTCTTTCCATAGAGAGGATCTTGAAATTTATCACTTAGTTTAGTTCTAGCTGAATCTTCTGTTTCATTGGAATAGATGGGTAAAAGACTTACAAAACACAATAAAATGTAAATTAGTTTCATTCCTTTGTTTACCTCTCCTCTCTGTTTTCTTATCGGATAATTTAAAGTATTCCTTCAGTTTCGCTTCTGCTTTCTTATAAATTTGTCTTTTTCTTTTTTGAAAAGTTACGGAACTTTCGAGATTGTTTCTTTTTTGTAGATGAATTAGATTCTATTTGGCTATTTTCAGGACTTTTTTCAATCTCTTGAGTTTTTTCGTCACTGGAAATATTTTTCTTAGGAGTTTTTTCAGCTTTAGCGGGCTTAGGTGGACGAATTCTAGTAGATATTTCCCAAAAAAAAGCAGACTGAAGGGCACTTTCATTGTTTTCTACTTCTGCTAAGATTTTAAAATACATAAAAGCCTCATAAAAGTAGTCTTTGGTTCGAAATAACTCGTTTTGATTTTTATTTGCATCAGAAGTGTTCAAAAATCTACTTTGAGAAGCATAAATTTTTATAAGCCTTTGCCTGTCTTTTTTAGGAAATTCTAACCTTTTAAATATGGGCTCCAAAGCTGACTTTATGACAGGTACCATGTTTCCTGTAGATTTTTTTAAGGCGTTTTGCACTAAATCTGAAAAAATTAGAGCAAAAAAAATCATAGGAGTAATTTCTTCACGTTCTTTAAGCTTTCTATCTGTTACTTGGAGCAATTTACCCATGTGAGTATCAAAAAAGTATTTGTGAGAGTTTTCTGATTGATAACGTTTATCTACTTCACATACTTCTTTAAATAAAACTTCTAAAAGCCTATGTTCTGCAAGTCCTTTGAAAATCTGAGCAGTTTCCCAAGTTCTAAAAATCTTATTATACTCCTCAAGCATTCTAGAAGGAGAAGCTTTGTTAATCTCATAGCGATTATTTTTAATTCCTTCTCTTGTATGCTTTTCAATTGTCAGCCCCAATAAAACACTAATTTTTACTGCACGTAACATCCTAACAGGATCTTCTTTAAATGAGATGTCGGGATCACCTACTACTCGTAAAATTCGATTTTGAATATCTTCAAATCCACCAACATAGTCAATAATGGACTCATTTCTTGGATCATAGTAGAGGGCATTAGCTGTAAAATCCCTTCTAGCAGCGTCTTCTTTAGAGGTACCAAAATTATTATCTCTTTTTAGTAGGAGATTTTCTTTTTCTGGTTTAAGAGTCAGTCTATGGTCTGGTAGAGAACGAAAGGTACTTACCTCAACGATTTTTCCTTTAAAAATAATATGAGCAAGTTTAAATCGTTTGCCGATAATTCGGCAGTTATTAAAAATATTTTTAATTTGATTGGGGGTTGCACTTGTAACTACGTCAAAATCCTTTGGCTTTCTACCTAAAAGCATGTCCCTGATACAACCACCTACTAGGTAGCTTTTGTGTCCAAATTTATTTAGACGATGAATGATTTTTAAGGCATCTTCATCCATCATATTTTTTTTTAAGTTATGTTCTTCTTTATAGTAGCGTTTTCCTTCTGGATACTTTAGAGTTTCATCTAACGTCAGAGGTTTTTTTCGCAAGAGATTTAGTAAAAATTTTATCATCCTGTAAATCCTAATTTACACACATAAACAAAAAAAACAAGCATAAAAAATAATAACTACCTATTACAATTAATTTCGGGATTTTTTATTGATTAGAATTATAAAAAAACTAAAAAAGAGTTTATAAAAGAGCTTATAATTTTGTTTTTCAGGAAAATTTAATTTATCAAAAAATCTTTGATTTTTTTATAAGACACCTTAAAATGGTAGAAGGTAGGTAAAAGTAGTGGTAAAATTTATTGTTTTAGTTCTTTTGTTTTATTTCTTATTCCGCTTCTTTGTAAAACTATTTAAATTTAGAGTAGAAAAAGTTTACTTTTACAAACCTTATTATGAAAGTGAAACTAAAGAAAAGGATATATCGAGTCAAGTGAAAATTATTTCTGAGAAATCTCTTGAAAATTCACAAAAGCCGCAATAGAAAAAGCCGATAAAAAAGAAAATGGGGCTCAAGACGAAGTTTGTTTTGTTTGTTTTTTTGTTATTTGGGAATTGTACACCTGCAACTGGTGAGTTTGGTTGGGCTGTTACAAATGATCAAGGTAAAGATATTTTAGAAAAAACTCTCATGCAAATTACAGATTACAAAATGATGAGAGATGATGTTATTTTCTCTCCAAGAGATACCATCCACTATGTCTATAAGTTCAAATGGGGACTGTTTCAAAAAAACTATTCAAGTAAAGATGAGTTTTTTGTATCTTTAGAAAAAGAATCACTTGGCTTTGTAGAAATCGAACTCAAGAAAAAATTTCTAGATGAAGACAGTTATTCTTTAAAAGATAAATTCTCTAACTTAGAAGTAGGTACTTATAATTTAAAAATAGCATATGATGAAGAAGTTTTAGATAGCGTAATTTTTGAAGTCGTCCCAGAAGAAGGCTATCAACTTCGAGACGACTTAGAAACTGAAACAGACGAAATAATAAGATATTCTCGTTAATAAATTATTTTTTTAACACTTCAAATTCTACTCTTCGATTTTGAGAGATAGAGTTATCTTTTTTTTGGGTAAATTTTTGCGTACTGTAGTTTTTTGTGGTTATCTTATTTGGATCTAGACCTAACACCTTTATAAGTCTAGCTCTCATATTGTCAGCTCGTCCTTGTGCTATTCTACTTGCCATTGCTTCACCCCCATAAGGATCAGCATGTCCAGTAGCAGCAAACACATAACCATTTGGAATTTCTGGAAGGACTTTTTTAATTCCTTCAATTCCTTTTGTAGCCCATTTTTGATAGAGAGACTCAGGTAGAACTGTTTGATTAGGTGCATATCCCTGAATTTCTAAAGCTGCTAACTCCCTATTTAACCTAGAAACAATTTCTTCTTCAGAAGGAGAAGCTGGAGCTTTAGCTGGGGGATCAGAAGCACAGCTAATAAATAAGCTAAACAGGATTAGAAATAAAATTTTTTTGCTTAGTTGTGTCATTTTCTTCCTCTTATTCTGAGTTTATTTTTTTTACTTACATATTTCTGGATGGTCTTTTTAAAATCAACCTAAAAATTTACATAATAAATCTTTATTTTCTACGACAAGCTTAGCTACTTTCAAATTTGAGAAGATAATTTTTTTACTCTATAAACTTTTTTCTAGGATTTTAGAGATTACCTATAAATTGACTTGGATAAATAACTTATAAATAAATTATTTTTTACTTCTAATCTTAGTTTGACCTTTAGTTAAATCAAACTTATAAGAAGTAGAAAAAAATAGTCCCTGTTGACTAGAAGTATAATTTTTTTTATAGTTTTGCTTATCTAAGTATTCTTCTATAAACAGATATTGAAAATCCAAACTAGGACTAAAGTTTGTAAAAGTCCCTCCACTTGCAAGACGTATAGGGCGAGTTTTTAAGTTTGGATAAGATACATCTGTATTTTCAGTTCTATAACCAAATTGGAAATTCCAGTTTTGATTTAAAGTATACTCTATTCCAAAAGTAAAACGAGATAAATCATAGATATAGCTGGATTTCATATCATTGAGTTCGATATAAGTTCTATTTATATAATTTCCTATTCTATCTAAATTATAATTCATACTACTAACTTGGGTTTGATTAGGTATAGGTAAAACAAAATCTAAAAGGAAAGAAATTTTTGAATTCAGTTTATATAAAATTTCACCTCCCAAGTAGAAATGATTAGAGTAAGACATAAAGTCAGCATTCCAAGTAGTAAATAAGGTATTACTACCTAATGTAAGTTCATTTATACCAAAGTTTTTTACATGACTTCGCAATCCAATTCTTCCTGTTAAAAAAATTTTTTCTTTCCAGACTGACCTCTTATAACCAAAATCTAACTCATAATCAGAAGAATACCCTCCTTCTGTTTTACCTCTAGTGAAATTAGTAAAAGTATCCCAAGCTGTATATTTATAGTTAAAACTTCTGTGAAAGTAATTTCCTCTTGTAACCAAGGTCCACTTAGAATAATCTTTAGAGTAAACAACACCTAATGGAAATAAAAAAGAATTAGAATGTCCTCTCCATCTTTGATTCAATCTTGTAATTCCATCAGGTGCTCCGTCCAACAGATCATCTTGTTGAAATCGTTTTTCTATCTCTGTCTTGTATTTTCCATCCCAATATCCTAGTTGAAGTTTTAACTCATCTGAATAAACTTCAAAAGAAAAAATAAAAAATATTAAGCATAAGAAATAAATAATAAATTGCATCGTATATCTCTTTTTTTTATTTATTTAAGGTTGAACAATATTTGTAAAATCCCATTTGGGATCGTTTTCGTAATCTACCCCAGGTGTCAAAGTCATGTTAAACACATCTGTAGGAGTATGCCCCATAGCAGTAATTAAACTTTGAAAAGCAGCACGGAAATTATTTCTTGATTTTATCCCCCTATGAAAATACTCATATTCGGGAATTTCTTGACTTGGAAATAAATCTCCATATACTCCTCCATTTACTTTCCCACCTATCATTAGCACATAGTTAGCATCCCCGTGATCTGTGCTGTTGTCTCCATTTGCTTTTAGTTGTCTTCCAAATTCTCCATAAGCTACAATAACAGAATTTTGAAAGTCATTAGAACGGGCTTTAAATAATTCATCTAGACCTTTACCTTCTCCAAAAATTTCTTCCAGCATTCCATCTAATTCTTCTCTCTGGCGTTTATGCGTATCAAACCCCCCATAATTCATGGACAAAATCCGCATTCCAAGTAAGTCTCTACACACAAAAGCATCGTGTGCACTTTGAATTTGCTGAGCAAAATCCTTGTTTTTTAAGTCTTCAGAAAGCTTATTTAATCCACTAGATAAAGGAACATTTTGAAGTGCAGCTTTTATATTTTGAGTTAAAGCTTTTAGCTTTAGATAGTGTTTATAAAAAGGTTCAAAGTTTGTATTTGCTAGACCTGTCTTTCTATCGTAATAAGTAGACTGGGCTCGATACATTACTACTCTAGGATCTTTAGAAGGAGCTTGATCCCAAGAGTTGACAATAAGATTTGAACTTGGAGTATAAAGCCCAAATTTCCTAGAGTTTCTAAATGAAACTATATTTGCAGGATTTCCATTACAAAAAGTTCTCACTTGACTGGTAACAGAAATAATTTTTTGATTTGTGTTTAGATCTAAATTACTACTTCCTATAAGCCGTCCTCCCCAGCCAGAACCACCACTTGAAAAAGCAGCTGTAGAATAACTACCCTTTTGTAAAACTAATAGAGAGCGTTGATGATCTCTAGATTCAGAGTGCTTAACGTTACACACAATAGCCACTTTTCCTTCTTGGTATTTTTTTACAAGCCAACCACATCTTTTAGAAATTCCAAACTCTGGATGTTTAGTTGTTTCTGGGATAATAGTAAAATCTTTACTGTATTTAGAAGACCACTCCCCAGAACTACTTGGGCTTACTCCTAAAGCTCTAGCCCGATTTTTCCAATAAGCTTGCCCATAAGCACTGGTAGGATTGGGAACTATTATATGGCGAAAATCAGGTCCTCCTTCCATAAGCAAATGTATGAGAGTCATATTATTTAAATTAGGTGCTGCAGCTTCCAACTTACGTAGAGGATTGGTCATAAAAAGCCCTAAGGCTCCACCTGTTAAATAGAGAAAGTCTCTTCGATTTAATTTCATAGCTATTTCCCCTCTATTACAAACATATATGGAGTTGAAAGAATAAAATTGATAGCTAGCCCAACTCCAACTCTAGCCTCATCCCCATCCTCCCCAAAATCATCTAAACGAAGAATTGCTACACTGGCATCTTCAACTTTAGTTTTGAAATCTAAACTATTAGCAATATCGTTAGTCCCCCCATCCCCATATCCATAAGAAATAGTATTGATAGTGGGATCTTTTTTGTCTTTAGACATAAAATAATTTAAATCAGTCCCACTGGCAAGCAAGGCATACAGATGAGCTCTTTCTAAATTTCCCATATTTTTAAGTCCATCTCCAATAAACCGATTCCAAAGCCACTCTGCAACTTGCTTTACTCTCCATTTTCCATCTGCACCTCTAGGTATTAGAAGGTGAAATGGCTTCCTATAAAGTACAGCTGAACCTTGTTTGTGAACTCCTAGTCCCCATTGATTAGGAGTTTCTGAGGTAGAGTTGTAAGCAGACTTAAATACATCAGCTGTATCTCTTGCTTCTATCCCTGTTTGTTCTCCAAAGACTTCATGAGTAGGTCGAAAAGTTCTTATATCTTCATTGCGAAGTGAATTTTCTGCTCCATGAAATCCCCAAGAAATTTCAGAGTTTGATAGGGTAACCAAATTTGCAATTGTAAAAATTCTCTCTGCACTTGTGCGATATTTAATTCTAGTTTCATTATAAAAAGCAGTAGATAACGCATAACGTCTAAGAAATATCAATAAATTTTTTTCTGGTAAATTTGCCCAGATAGTGCGAATAAGATTTGCTTTATCTTGAATTTTTTGTTGAGTTAGGTTGGGATTAGTAGCTGTAATATCTGCCTCATCTAAATTATCATCTGCTAAAAAACGAACAATTTTTAAAGGAAGATTTTGTAAACTTTCTGGATGCTTTATAGATTCTTTAGCTATGTTGTAAATTTTTTCTTTGGCGTTTGCACCTCCAATTTCTATACCATAAACCTTAACTGGACGAGGTAAGTGCAATTCTGTCCCATAAATAGCAAGGTCTAAATTCGTTTGAGTTGATTTGATACTTTCACCTACTTGAATATGAGTTAGAGCTTTCGCAGTCTCTGGAATAGTTACTTTTTCATGTTGTTCAAAAGCTGTGTTGTTGGATTGTTCTAGTTCTCCAGTAGTAGAGCCACCTAAAACTCCAAAAAGAAGCTGATGAAATTCCCGAGCAAAATCTTCATTTCCTAAAAACTCTCCATTGTCAAAGCGATTTTGTCGGTGATTGTACTGAATAGCAATTGCTGCTGAAAGTCCACCATTTGCAAGAACTTTATCATAAGACTCTCCTCTAGCAATCATGTTCATAGTCTCATCGTAGAGTCTATATTGAGGACGAGGACCAACAAGTAAAGAATTTGTAGCCATATGGTTGTTTGTCTCCATATAACCTAAAACTTGGCGGACAGGGTTTAAACCTTTCATTTGAGCTACTAGAGGAAAAAGCTTTCCAGTAGAACTATATATATCATCTAAACCATACCCCGCACTTCTACTAGCTGGTAAAAGGTAACCACCACTTGAAACTAGGGAAGAAAGACAAAACAGAGATGCATTAGATGATGTCGCAGCAATAGCTCCAACAACAGGTTGATTTAACTTAGGATTTATAGGGTCAGCGTTTAAAATCTCTATGATTGCTTTAGATGGTCCCATATTTACCCATTCTTGGATTTGAGCATCAGAGGCAGGTCCACCCCAAGCAAATGTGTGTAAGATTTTTCTAATATAGGTTTCATCCCACTCAGAGTTTGAGATTCTTCCAGAAAAACTTTCGTACTGAGAAGGATCATCTTGCAAGCCCCCCCTACTTCCTTCTGCAGGAAGTGGGCAAGAGTTAGAAGATAAAAGTCCTAACATAGCTAAAAGCTTATTTTTAGAACGCTTACAGTCAAAACTTCCACATTCAGCAAGGTTAGACAAAATACAATTGGTTTGAGTAAAAACAAGTGCTAAAGAAACTAAAAAACAATAGACAAAGTTTTTCATAAATCTCTCCTTTTTTAAAGAGGAAGACTTATACCATTTAAGTATAAAATAAAAATAAGTCAACATTATAAATAAAATTTTAGCTATACATTTTTTGGTTACTTAAGAAATTCATGACCTCACTAGAAATAGTAAATAAATAATTGATTTTTGTATAACTTTTCGGAATGTAAAATATTTATGAAGGGTGTAAGTTAGAACACCTTTAATATTATTCTCAAGAGCCTCAGCTATCAATTTAATAAGTTGGAAGATGTGATTATTTAAAAGCTAGATATAAAAATTACAAAGACAAAAAATAAACATTTTTATTATAAGCGCAAGTATCAAAAAGTTTTTTATTTTAATATAAATTTGTTTTATTTATTAGTTTAAAATAATAATATTGAGTTGTTCTTTCAGCAATCTAACTTGTAACAAGAAAAGGAGAATCTAAAAAAACTTTCTGTAAATAATATATTTATTTGAGTGATATTTTTTTTGTTTAGTTTATGAGGAATAAAAAAAGAACTAATTCTTTGAGTCTATAGTATAATTGGAAACAAAGAGAAGTTTATAAACCCTTTACAAAAATTCATCCAAATTTTTTTATAGAAATAGTAAAAATTTCAAACTAAATCCTTTATTTTTGCATTATATAAAATGGAGGATTATATGATAAGTTATTTTCATCGCAAACATGAGAAGAAAGTAGATTTAAAAGAATTCGAAAGGTCCACTGTGTCAACTTTACTTATTCCAAAACATCTAGTAGAAAACTTAGACTTAGTGATTCCCTTTGTAGAAAACTCTAAAACTAAAGAGAAGTCATATAAGTTTAAAGAGGGTCTAAGAAGGCTTTTAGAAAAGTATAGAGGTATGTTGGCAAGAGGATACTTACCATTTCAAGAGAAGCCAAAACTTACCTATCAGGAAGAAGGATTAGATTTACAGAAGTTTTCTTTTCGTCCAGACGATGCGGATTGGTATGAGTTGGGGATCCTTGCTTATGGGTGCGGAGTCTCCCGGTGTTGGTTATTTAGCTTTTTAGTGGCCTTAGATTTGTCGCTTTTGGCAGACTTTATCGACATCCAGAAAGCAGTATTTGGAGTTACTTCAGCCGATGTCAGTAGGCCTAGGCTAATTCAACAGATTTTTGGAAAACGACGCTACATCCATAGGATTTTACACTTTCGACTGTAGCAAAAAAGTCCAAAAAACCACAAAAAAGCTACACGCTTTCCAAACAAACCAACTCCAACTACAAATTCCCTACTCAACTATTGTACTATAATTTCAGTAAAATTTCTACAACTATAGGATTATACAATTTTTAGGATTTACTTTCTAACTTTTAAATTATTCCTTCAAGGTCGACCTACTTTCTAATAAAATACCAAATATTTAATCAACTAATTATTTACTTTTGGTAATATGATTTAGTTTATTTTTTTATTGCTTATTCTTAGATTTAAATAAAATATTTCCTGCACTTTTAGAAACTTTGGTTTATGCTTTTTTGATCTATGAAACTATTACAAAAAAATAAGATTTTAAATTTTTTATAAAAATTTAATAAAGACTTTTATATTCAATAAATATTTATTGAATTAATTCGAAATAATAAATAAGCCTTCTTGTAAAAAAACATGGACAGTAATTTAAGAAAAAAATTTTTTCTTAAAAATTCTATATTGGGTGCAAACAAAAACTTCCCTTCCTTAATTTTTTACAAAAAGTTAAAAGCAATATAAATCTAAAATTTCCTACCATTCCACTTAGTAAAATTTTACATTACTTCTTTTTGTAAAAATCTTTTTTACAAAGGATAAACTTACTTGGTAACCACTATATAGATTACACTTGGCTTTACCTCTTTTTGTGTAAAGTTAAAACCAAAGTCAGAACGTCTATCTCGCATTTTTTGATAGAGCATAGTCCCACTAAATAAAGCTTGAACTTCCATTACAATCATATTATTTGCATTAGAACTAGTCTTGACAGAAGTGTGGTTTACACCTGGAATATTGCGAATAGTTTGCTCCACCCCTTTATCAATAAACTCATCATAAGATATACCTTCAAAAGTAATACGAATCGTAGTTCCTCTCTTCCATTTTTGACTGACTTGTTCTCGAATTTTAGGATGAGCTTTACCTACTGCTTTTTTTATAGCTTCTATAGAACCTGTATCAGGACTTACATGAGGAAAAGCACCTGTAGAATTTTCTGAAGCAATGATGCGAGCCGAACCTACATCTACAAACTTAAAACGTAAAGTAGCTTGAATAGAATAAAGCCCACTATTTTCAATTTCACCTATATTTTTTGTTTCACTTACCCCTATAAGTAAAATCTCAGCTCCCATCTCTGCTGCAGCTTGAACAGCCTTATCTTCTAAATTAGAATTTCCATATACCCCTACTGGTCTTCCACCTTCCTTAGCTAAAATACGAATAAATTGTTCTCTATCTAAAAAATCAAACTCAGTAAAAGTAGCAGCTATTTCATTTTCTGTGACAGTCTGACCCGGCTTGCTAGCAACTCCATTTAACTTTTCTTCAATAATCATTAAAAATCTAGGCTTGCCTATGTCTTCATATCTTTGTCGTAGCGCATCCTCGATAGCCTTTGCATTTACTTTTCCTTTAGCATCTATAACAGTGAGAGCTTGATCTTTTCTAGCAGGACCTAATTTTTGAAAATCTATTACAAATCCTTCTACTGAAGAATTTACAACTTTTTCTTTCAACTCGGCATCTATTACTTGAGAACGTCCCTCAACTAATTCACCTAGACCTTTTTCTAAAATTTTTCTCTTTGCATTTAATTCTGCGTCGATTAGATTTACCCCAGTGACATTATAAACATAGATATAATCATCTTTCTTTTTCTCAGCACTTGAACAAAAATAACTAAAAACTAAAATAAAATATAAAAATAATTTCTTCATTTTTTGATCCTTTTTCTAGATAAATTCTTTTCCATCTTTCTATTCTTAGAGTACATGAAAAATGAAAAATTCTTTTTTCTACAAAATTATTTTTCTTAACATTCTAACCTAGGTGAAAAAGATTGGAAAAAAATCCATTTCATGGAGCCTTATGAGACATTTCTTAGTGGTTATTTTGAGTTTTCCTGTTTATCTTTTTGCCCAAGCACACAATTGGAACTCCCCTTCAGAAGTAGTAAAAAAAATTAAAAAGAAATATTCACAAATCCAAACTATGACAACTGAATTTCAAATTCAAACTTCTAGTTCTAAAAAAGTAAAGATGATGGCGGGATCTAGTTTTTACAAAAATCCTGGAAAAATTCGATATGAATTTGTAGAACCTGCAGGAGATCTCATTGTTTCTGATGGAAAAACCCTTTGGATATATATAAAGCGAATTGAAGCTGTAGGAAAACAAGACTTAGAAATTCAAAAAACAAATGCTTCAGGAGAAACTATCTTTCCTACCAACACCCCACCTGGACTCTTTCGTATTTTTAGAAAATACCATTATAAGTTTGACTCTATCAACCAACCTCAAAAAGGAAAAGATGGAAAAGACTATTTTGTGTTAGTTTTAGAACAGAGGGAAAAAATTGGAGGATTTGAGTATATGACTTTATATGTAGATGCAGGGGACTATCTCATTCGAAAAGCCATAGGGAAAGATTCTAGAGGTAAAGAGACCTCTATTGAATTTAAAAAAATAGAAATTGATAAAGAATTAGAAGATGGATTGTTTAATTATCACGTAAGTGGAAAAGTCAAAATAGTAAACAACCCTTTAGTAAGTGCTCCCACACAGTTAAATACTGACTAAATAAAGGAGAAAGTACTTTGAACGCAAGTAACAAACGTGTCGGTCAAATTTTAAAAGAAGCAAGAGAAGAAAAAAATTTAACTGTTAGAGATGTTTCCAAAGAAACCAATATTGCAATTAAGTTCATACTAGCTTTAGAAAATGAAGATTATAGTCAATTTCCAGCAGAGACTTTTACTATAGGTTTTTTAAAAACTTATGCTGATTTTTTAAAGCTAGATACAGGAAACATACTCCAATTATACAAAGGTCAACAGATGGAAGAAAGCCAGCAACCCTTACAAGAAATGACTCAACCTACCATGAAAGTCATTGCTTTAGAAATTGAAAAAAATAAAGCTCTGTTACCTTTTTTATTTATAGGGATTGTATTTGTAGCAGTTTTAGTTTTTGCTTTTCTGTATGAGCCTAATGACCAAACTAAAGCAGATAACCCTAGCTTAGGAGAAGAACCAAAACTCCTCCAAATAATTCCTACAGATATAAACTTCATCCCACAATCCATTCCAGAAAATCAAGCTATTCCTTTTACTCTAACTCCCGAACAGGGTTTTAGTTTTAGTGCAAGTAACCAACAATGTAAAATTTTTATTAAATCTGTACGTAAAACAGAATATGGTGAAAAAATTGCTGTGATAGGTTTTAATGTTTCACCCGAAAGAAAAGTTTATACCTTTGAAGCCAAGCTAGATGAGGAAGTTGTACTTAGCTATGAAAATCCTGAATTAGATTCTCTACGGCGCGAAATTAAAGTAAAAGCCCAAGCTATCACAGAAGATTCTGCAAAGGTACTTGTTTCTTTAGGAAGTGAACGTCAAGGCTCCGCTACTACTCCACTAGGGGATGTACCTATCCAAGTAACTCTTTACTTTTTAAAGTCTACTTATGCAGAATTTATTGTTGATGGGCAGGTAGGAGAAAAACGTCTTTTTCATGCAGGTGAAAAAAAAGACTTAGAAGCAAGAGATAGATTAGAGTTAAAAGTAGGAGATGGGAGTGCTGTAGAAATTAGCCAAAACGGAAAAGAAAGAGTGAAACTTGGAAAAGTTGGTAAACTTACTCGAAAAATTTTTTACAAAGTTCCTGATCCTACTGATAACACTCAATTTATTATTAAAGAAAAAGGAGAGTAAAACTTAAATGAACTCTCCACCTAAAAGTTTTTTTATTACTACTTTAGGTTGTCCCAAAAATGTAGCTGACTCTAAACATATAGAAGAATCCCTTGTAAATAAGGGACTTGTTTTAGCCAAAAGCCCTGAAAAAAGTGATATTCACCTCATCAACACTTGTACTTTCATCCAGTCTGCCACAGAAGAAACCATTGATACAATTCTCAACGCAACTCAAATTAAAAAAAAACGTAAGCAAAAATTAGTTGTAGTAGGGTGTTTTGCTGAAAGATATCCTCAAGCTATCCAAGAAGATATTCCAGAGGTAGATTTAATTTTTGGGACAGGAAAATATGCTCAAGCAGGAGAAATTTTAGAAAAAGCTTTTCCAGAAATTTTTGACAAGATTAGTTCTCCAGAAGATATATTGTTAGCAAGAGAAAAACTTCATTCCAATAGAAAAAAGAAATCTAAATCTTATGGTTTTGTAAAAATTTCTGATGGATGCAATAGAGGTTGTCATTTTTGTATTATTCCTAGTTTACGTGGAGAATTTCGGGACAGCTCTGAGGAAAATATTTTTCAAGATATACATACTGCTTTAAAAGAAGGAGCAAGAGAAATCTGTCTTGTTTCACAAGATACAGTTTTTTTTGGAAAGTCTTTAGATAAACTCAAAGATCTCATTCAAAAAATTACAGAACTTAAAGACGTAGAACTACTGCGACTTCTATACTTATATCCTGATAAAAAAACTTTCCAACTTTTAGATGTATTTCACGAAAATCCTAAAATTGCCCCTTACTTAGAATCTCCTATCCAACATGTTTCAGAAAAAATTTTAAAATCTATGAATCGAAGTGGAAATTTAAGTTTTTTTAAGGATTTGTTTTCTAAAGCCCGCCAAAGAGAAGATCTTGAAATCCGTACTTCTATTATTTTAGGATACCCAAATGAAACTTCCAAAGAAGTAGATGAGGTTTTGGAATTTATTCATACAGTCAAGCCTGAGAAATTAGCCTTGTTTGCTTTTTCTCCTCAAGAGGGGACTAAGGCTTACTCATTTGCTAGCGATTTAGATGAGAAAGAAATTTCAAGAAGAGTAAATTTAGTCAGAGAAGCTCACTTAGAAGTCTTAAAAGAAATCCATCAATCTAGAATTGGAAAAATATATCCTGCTATCGTAGATGAAGTTCACGCAAATGAAACAATTGTGAGAAGATTTCAAGATGCACCTGAGATTGATGAGGTTGTATTTGTAAAAAATAAAAATTTACAAGTTGGAGAAATTGGTCAAGTAAGAATAAATTCTTTTTTTGAGTATGATATGGAAGGAGAATTTTTTACTAGATAGGTTTTTCTTTGAAGTCAAATTTTAATTTACCAAATTTACTTACTGTTTTTAGAATTTTACTTGTACCTTTTTTTATATATTATTTATTTCAAGAATCACAGTCTTATAGGGTTTTAGCCTTTGTGATTTTTTTAGTTGCTTCTATAACAGATTTAATAGATGGATACCTTGCTAGAAAATGGAATCAAGAAACAGAATTTGGAAAGTTTTTAGATCCTTTAGCAGATAAAGTTCTTGTAATTGGTGCTTTTATTACTTTTATTTTATTAAATGAACAAGTAGAAATTTGGATGGTATTTTTAATTGTTTTGAGAGATATGTTAATTACTAGTTTACGTTATATTGGGATTAGAACAGGTAAACCTATACAAACTACTAAAATTGCAAAGTTAAAAACTGCTTTTCAGATGGGAGCTATTGTAATCTTACTTACTTTGTTTATTGTCATTACTACTGGACAAAGAAACAAAATTAACCATCTTTACGACGTAGGAAAAGACTCTGGTAAATTAGGAATTGATATTGCAAATGAAAACTTTTGGATTTTTTTTCAAGCTCTTCAAAACAAAGGAGCTGAAAATGTAGATTTAGCTTACCACTTTGCAGCTTTTTTACCTTATTATGTAATGCTAATTACAACTTTTATTACAGTACTCTCGGGAATTCGTTATTTAATTTCTAATAAACAACTTTTAACTTGGAAAAATATTTATGAGAGTTTGAGGAAGTCAAAATGAATTATCTACAAAAATTAATTTCCAAAGAAAATCTAAGTTTAGCAGAAGCAAGAGAATTTATGTTAAGTGTAATGCGTGGAGAAGTTTCTGAAATTACTTTAGCTTCTTTTTTAACTGCCTTACGAATGAAAGAAGAAACTCAAGAAGAGTTAGCAGGTTTTGTACTTGCTGTCAGAGAGTCTGCAATTCCAAGAGGTAAAGATTTTTCTTTTGATTTTATAGATACTTGTGGAACAGGTGGAGATGAAAAAGGTTCTATCAACATTTCTACTCTCACTGCATTGACCTTAGCTTCTATGGGAATCCCCGTAGCAAAACATGGAAATCGTTCTGTTACTTCTGTTTGTGGTTCAAGTGATCTTTTAGAAGGTTTAGGTTATCCTTTTCCAAAAGATCCAGCTGAGGCTGTAAAGAGATTCGAAGAAGATAAGTTTGTATTTTTATTTGCTCCTTTTTGGCATCCTGCTATGAAGTATGCCGCAAACGTCAGAAAAACTTTAGGTTTTAGGACTGTATTTAACATGATTGGTCCTCTTAGCAATCCTTTCTCGCCTACTCATCAAGTGATTGGAGTTTACTCTTCTGAGATTTTAAATAAAGTAGCAGGAGTTTTAAAATACCTACATTTAAAGAGAGCTATTGTTTGTCATTCACGAGATGGGTATGATGAATTTTCTATTTTTGCAGAAACAGAATATTGTCTTTTAGAAAATGGAAGTACTTCTTACCATGTTTTTTCACCTAGGGCTTTTTTACCTAATTTTTCAGAAAATGAAATTTCTACTCGAACCAAAGAAGAATCTTTACAAAAAGCTAAGTCTGTACTTGCTGGTGAATTAAAGGCTGGAACTTATGCTGTAGCTTTAAATTCAGGAGTTGCTCTATATGTATTTGGAAAAGCCTCTTCTATTGAAGAGGGTTATCATTTATCTTTAGAACACCTTCGCACTGGTGCAGTACAAAATTTTTTCAATAAGTTATTGTCAAACTTCTCATAGTGTAAAATAAACAAGCTTATCTAGCTTGAGAGTAAAATAAAGATTTGAAATAACTCTGTAACAGAAGGTAAAACTTTAAGTTTTCTCAAAAATTTAGACTAGAGAAGTTTTTTCAGGTATAGATTAAAGAAGGAGGTAAGCCTCCCGAAGGAGAACTTACCACTTCACACTAAACCACTAATAGGAGGATGTAAATTAAAATAGAAGTTCACCAAATAAGAACTTCTGATTTGACCATATTGAAATTTATAAAAAAAGTCAACTAAAAAAACTATATACACCTAAAACAATTATGTAAACTCATAAAACTTTCAATCCCACTAGAAAAAGTAAATAAATGACTCTCATGTAAAAACTAATCTATTAGGGATATTTACAGGAAAAAAGGGATTTTTAGTAAAAAAGTATTGATTTTACGCGTTAAAATTTTAGGTCAATATTTATTAAATATAAGGATTTTTATCCCCACCTTTTTGCAGTAACTTTAGAAATTTAAAAGATGAAAAGTAATATCCGACTGTGAAATTTGTTTTGAAGTAGGTTCGTTGTAATTGCTTTTAGCTCTTTTGTAATTTTTACAGTTAATTAAAAAAACTTTTACTATATTTTTTATTAGTAGATATGGGACTACTCTATAAGAAATTTTTTAATGATAGAGATAGATATATTCGTGTAACGTTTTATATCTTGCTCTTTGAAAGTTTAAGGTTTTAATGTACAAATTTATAAATAAGTTTTTTACTAAATTTATTCTTTATAAGACTCTAAACCTATGCAAAGATATTTTAAATTGAGATAATCCTCTATCCCATATTTCGAGCCTTCCCTGCCAAAACCAGATTGCTTGACTCCACCAAAGGGAATTTGTTCAGAGGAAATTATAGCTTCATTAATTCCAATCATTCCAACCTCAAGCCCTTCTGCAATTCTCCAAATTCGACTAATATCTTTTGAGTAGAAATATGCAGCTAATCCATAAGGTGTATGGTTTGCTAAACGTAAGACTTCTTGTTCAGTTTGAAAAGTTTGAATTCCTGATACTGGACCAAAAGTTTCTTCTTGGCAAATTTGCATGTTTGAATGAATACCATATAAAACAGTAGGCTCAAAAAAATTATTTCCTAGATGATGTCTTTTTCCACCACATAAAAGTTTAGCACCTTTTGCTAAAGCATCTTCAATATGAGTCTCTACTTTTTCAACTGCTTTTAAATTAATGAGAGGACCTTGCTCTACACCTTCTTCTAAACCATTTCCTACCTTAAGTTGAGCTGATTTATGTGCTAGCTTTCTAGAAAACTCTTCTGCTATAGATTCTTGTACATAAAAACGATTTACACAGACACAGGTTTGTCCCGAATTTCGATACTTAGAAAGGATTGCACCTCTTACAGCCTTATCTATATCTGCATCTTCAAAAACTATAAAAGGAGCATTTCCACCTAACTCTAAACTCAGTCTTTTTACAGTAGAAGCAGATTGAGCCATAAGTAAAGCGCCTGTTTGAGTAGAGCCTGTAAAACTAATTTTTTTTACAATTGGATTTTCACAAAATTCTTTCCCAATTTCAACATAATCTCCCATAACTATATTCCAAACTCCACTAGGTAAACCTGCCTTTAAAGCTAGCTTATGTAAGGCAAGTGCACTAAAAGGTGTAAGTTCTGAAGGTTTAGAAACAACACTACATCCTACAGCTAAGGCAGCTGCTACTTTACGAGCTAACATAGCAGAAGGGAAATTCCAAGGAGTAATAGTTGCTACTACTCCCACAGGTTCTTTTAAAATTAAAATCCTAGTATCAAACCTATGAGAAGGAATTACATCTCCATAGACACGTTTAGCTTCTTCAGAAAACCATTCTATATAAGAAGCAGCATAAGCTATTTCTCCTCTAGCCTCTGTTAAAGGCTTACCTTGTTCTTGTGTTAAAATAAAAGCAAGATCTTCTTGATTTTGCATAACAAGCCTAAACCATTCTTTTAAAATCTTACTTCGCTCTTTAGCTGGAATTTGTTTCCAAGTAGTAAAACCTTTTTCTGCTACTAAGATAGCCCTCTTGCACTCTTCTCTACTTAAATTGGGAATATGTCCCAAAACCTCTCCCGTTGCAGGATTAAAAACAGGAATTGAAGATGGGCTGGTTATATACTCATCTCCTATAACTGCAGCTTGTATGAATAGAGAAGAATCTTGAATGTATTTCATATCATGTCTCCCTTAAAAAAATTCTCTTACAGCATATTTTTTCAAGAAGAAAGCTTATACCTAACAACTTTTTCGATAGATAGTAAGGAGCAAAATAAAGTATATTGAATTAACTTAAACTAATAAAAATAAGGCTTTCTTGAAAAAATGGATTTTTTTTTCTACAAAATTTTACAGGAAAGTCATAAATATTTTATTTCTAAATAGATAACCTATAAAAAATTTTTTTACAAAATGTACACAAAAAAGCACACTCTATAAGTGTGCTTCAAGAATGAGAGTAAACAACAAAAAACTATTCTTCGTCTTGTTTTACTTTGTATTTTTTAATGAGTTCATCAGAAATATTTTTAGGCACTGGCATATAACGTGAAAACTCCATAGAAAACTCTGCTTTACCTTGAGTAGCAGAACGAAGTACAGTAGCATATCCAAACATATCAGCTAGTGGTACTTCTGCCTCAATCTTACAGTAAAACTCATACTCTGTAGTATTGAGAATCATTCCACGCCTTTGGTTAAGTGAGCCTAAAATAGCACCCTGAAACTCTGTAGGACCTTCGACTTCTACTTTCATGACGGGCTCTAAGATAATAGGAGCAGCTTTTAAGAAACCCTGTCTAAAAGCATATCTTGCTGCTAATTGGAAAGCCATATCAGAAGAGTCTACATCGTGATAAGAACCATCATTGATGACAACTCTCACACCTATAATAGGAAACCCAATTAAAGCCCCCCTCTCTAAACAGGAACGAAAGCCTTTATCACAAGAGCCAATGTATTCTCTTGGAATAGCCCCACCTACAATATTGTCTACAAATTCATAATCTTTGTGTTCTTCCAAAGGAATAGGTTCCATATATCCTGCTACCCTACCAAACTGACCTTGACCACCTGTTTGCTTTTTGTGTGTGTAGTCAAACTCACCTCTTTTGGTAATAGTTTCCCTATAAGCTACTTGAGGAGCACCTGTTACTAGCTCTACCCCATATTCCCTTCGCATACGCTCAATGTAAACTTCTAAATGAAGTTCACCCATACCTTTGATAATAGTTTGACCTGATTCTCTATCAATTTCAGTACGGAAAGTAGGATCTTCTTTTGTAAATCGATTTAAAGCTTTAGCTAAGTTAGGTAGATGTTTGGATTCTTTAGCTTCAATGGTAAGAGAAATCACTGGCTCTGGAATGTACATAGAGGTCATAGAAACATTGATTTGGCCATCTGTAAAAGTGTCCCCAGACGCACAGTCAATTCCAAAGAGAGCTACAATATCTCCTGCCTCAGCACTAGAAATTTCTTCCATTTCATCAGCATGCATACGCACAAGCCGACCAACATTGTGCTTCTTTTTTGTAGAAGAGTTGTAAATAGTCATTCCTTTAGCAAGTTTACCTTGATAAACTCGAATATAAGTCAACTGACCATAACGTCCATCTTCTAATTTAAAAGCTAAGCAAACTAAAGGCTTGTTTGGATCAGATTCTAAGACAACTTTAGCTTCATTGTTGTCTAGATCTAAGGCTTCATTCACTACATCTTTTGGACTTGCTAAATAGTCAGTCACCCCATCTAAAAGCTTTTGAACGCCTTTGTTCTTGTAAGCAGAACCCATAAACACAGGAGTAAGTTTTAATTCTAATACTCCTTTACGAATGGCAGCACGAATTACATCTTCGGAGGGCTCACCTTCGAGCATGGCTTCTGTAAGCTCATCACTACATAATGAAACTGCATCTAGCATTTCTTCTCTCTTTTTTTGAGCAAGATCTACTAAGTCTGCAGGGATTTCGGCTTCTTTTACCTCAATTCCATTAGGTCCTTCAAAGTAGTAAGCCTTCATGGTAACAAGGTCTACTACTCCTTGGAATTCAGATTCTAAACCAATAGGAATTTGAACGGGAACTGCATTGTGCTTAAGTTTTTCACGAAGTTGTTCAATTACCCTCCAAGGATTAGCACCTGCACGATCTAGTTTATTTATAAAAGCTAGCCTTGGAACACTATATCTACGCATCTGGCGATCTACAGTAATAGACTGGGACTGAACTCCCGCCACTCCACAAAGGACTAAAATAGCCCCATCCAAAACTCTTAAAGATCTTTCTACTTCGATGGTAAAATCTACGTGGCCTGGAGTATCTATAATGTTAATAGTATAGTCAATACCATTTCTTTTATTTTTCCAATTGCAATAAGTAGCTGCAGACTGAATAGTAATTCCCTTTTCTCTTTCCAAGTCCATACTATCCATTTTAGCACCTACACCATCCTTTCCACGTACTTCATGAATAGCATGAATACGATTTGTATAAAATAAAATTCTCTCTGTTAAGGTAGTCTTTCCAGAGTCAATGTGAGCAGAAATTCCTATATTTCTAGTTCTCAATAATTTATCAGTATATATTTGTGTACTACTTGTCATACTGTTCCTCTATTTTATAATGACAGGAAAACTGTAAGAAACTTTTACAGCTTTTTTGACCATCTTAAAAATAGGGCTTTTTCTAACTATTATTTTTTTTCACTAGGTAAAAAGTTTTCTAGAAAAATTTTCTCTTCAGCAGATACGTTGATAAATTCACATCCTACTCTAAAGTTTAGCATATCTTCTGGGCGTATATTACGTACGGTAGCTTCTAAAAAAGCAGTAAGTCCTTTTATAAATTTTATCTCAAGGAGTATTTTACTACTTGGTGAGATAGGTTGTAAATTTTCTCTTTTAGGAAGCAAAAACCCCATTCCTTGCTTGGATATATCTTCAATGAGAATTTTACCTCTATAATAATAAACTTCTTCTCTTGTATGTAAGGCTTTTTGTAAGCTCTGAAGAGTTTGCACAGTTAGGTTGTATTGATCTTGAGTTAACTCAGATTCAACTTGAATACTTAAGACCCCTAAAAAAATTTTATTTCTATATAAGACTGGAAATAAGACCTCCCCCGATTCAATTTTTTCCCATTCTTCTGGCTTTAAAAAGGATTCTAAATCTTTTCTTTCTGAAAAAATTGCTTTCATAGAAAAATGACTTACTTCTACAGAACGAAAAGGTTTACTTAATAACTTAGCTAGTTTAACCCTGGGATTAGATTCAAATACAGAAATAAAACTTACCGATGAAAAGATTGATTTTAAGACAGAAATAAAATTACCGATTATATCTTTCCATTTTTCATCAAAACCTATTCGGTTTAAAATTTCATTTGTTAAAATGATAGAGCTTATAAAAATTTGGTCTTGCTCTTCACTGGAAAGAGTTTTTCTCTCTACTCTTCTAGAAACAGAAGGGAAAATAAGCATTTTTTCTGGAATTAAATACTCTAACTCAGCAGTAGACTGCTCACTTACTTTAAAATAAAAATTATATAGATTTCCACTGTTCGTAAATGTCAAAATACGTGATTTATCAGAAATTCCTGTAGAAGGTATAACAATCCCAGATTTAGTAGAATCTAAAACTTTTATAGGAATTTGTACTCCTTGATGGATTAAAGACACAGGCAATTGGGAAAATAAAGAACTTACAAACTGAGCAATGAGTGTAGTATCATTGATTTCCTTGACTTTAGTTTCCAATTTATTACCTCGCCTTCTGGATAATTGTTTTTAAATTGAAAAGATTGGCAAGTGGTTTTTATTTTTTTAACAAAAATAAGACCTAGTCCAAAGGACTAATTTTTTGAAGTGAGTGCTTTATTTTTAAAAATCAAAATTCTTAGAACTTAAATATAAATAAATTTTTTATAAATTTATTTATAAAAAACTAGTGTGAAAAATTATTATATTAGTGGATTATAATAAATCTTTAGGAAACTAATTTTGCTTATTTCTTTCATCTTTTCATTATCATTTATGAATTTAACAAACTCCAGCATATAATTAAAACCACAAAATAAAAGTTTTTTAGTATAATTTACCTTTTATTTCAAAATTAAAAAATAAATGCTTTTTATATACTTTCTTTATTTCAAAGGAAAATATTATTTTTTAACTAAAAAACTTTTTTCATTCTTGTAGAAATTCTTGAATTTTCTATAGAAAATAAACTTATTTAAAAACTTAAAAAAAACTAACATTCTTTCACTACTTTGTCCTCTTCTTATTTTCTATGGTAACCTGTAATATTTTCTGTTGTAGTACAGTAAAGGTGAAAGTTCTTCCCTTAGTCTGACAGATTTAACTTTAGAAACTACAATAGAATGATCTCCTCCATCATACATGACTTCTTTTTCACAAACTAAAGCAGCTAAACAATCTCCAAAAATAGGTACACCTTCTTCTAACTCATATCCAATTGATTTTAAAAACTCATGCTTATTTACCTTTGAACTAGCAAAAGAATTGGAAATTTCTTCTTGACTAGAACTTAAAATATGAATAGCAAAATTTTTTCCTGATTGAATAACTGCATGACTATGTGAAACTCGGTTTAAATTAAAAAGCACAAGTGGAGGTTCTAAAGAAAGCGAAGTAAAACTTGAGACAGTAATGCCTCCCATCTCTTCCCCATCTTTATAAGTGACAACAGTAACTCCCGAAGCAAACCTAGCTAAGCAATTTTTAAATTCATCTTTATTTACCATAGATCTTCCCTATAAAAGAAAGATCCCAAGATTGACGAATTAAAGCAACCTAAAAAAACTGCAAATATGAGTTCTTTCATTCACATAAGAGGTGCTCGTGCTCACAACTTAAAAAATATAAACATAGACATCCCAAGAGATAAATTAGTTGTCATTACTGGACTTTCTGGCTCTGGGAAATCTTCTCTAGCTTTTGATACTATCTATGCTGAAGGTCAGAGACGTTACGTAGAAAGTCTTTCTAGTTATGCTCGCCAATTTTTAGGGCAAATGGACAAACCTGATGTAGACCTCATAGAAGGTTTAAGTCCAGCTATTTCCATAGAACAAAAAACTACTCATAGAAATCCTCGCTCTACTGTAGGAACTGTAACAGAAATTTATGATTATTTACGTCTGCTGTATGCTAGAATTGGAAAACCCCATTGTCCTGTCTGTGGAACACCTATTACTACTCTTTCGATTGATCAAATTGTAGAAAGAGTCATGAATTTTCCTGAAGGAAGTAAATTACAAATACTAGCACCTGTTGTTCGCTCCCAAAAAGGAGAACATAAAGAAATTATTGATAAACTAAAAAAAGAAGGTTTCAGTAGAGTTAGAGTAAATGGAGAAATCTTATCTTTAGAAGAAGAAATTCAACTGAAAAAAAATCTTAAATCTAGTATAGATATTGTAGTAGATAGAATTGTATTAAAAAAAGGTATTGAAACTAGATTATCTGATTCTATAGAAATTGCAATCAAACATGGAGAAGGGCTTGTTATCGTAAACGACATGCAAAAAGACTATCTTTTTTCTAGAAAGCTTTCTTGTCCCAAATGTGATAACGTCTCTATTCCAGAACTTGAACCTAGGATCTTTTCCTTCAACTCTCCTCAAGGAGCGTGTACAACATGTGATGGAATAGGCTCACTTTTAGAGTTTGATGAAAACTTAATTATAAGTGATGAAGAAGCTTCTTTAGCAGATGGTTGTTTTGAAGTCTGGGGTAAAAGTGGAAGCTATTGGTATATGGCTACTGTTACTGCTCTTTCTAAGACCTTAGGTTTTGATTTAAATACTCCTTGGAAAAAACTTCCACAAAATATAAAAAAAATTATCTTATATGGAGATAAAAATATCAAAATCGATTATGATTTTCGCAAAGAAGATTCACATTTTGAATTTAGTAGAGAGTTTGAAGGAGTTATCCCAAATTTAGCAAGAAGGTACAAAGAAACAAAATCCGATAGTATGAGACAGTGGTTTGAAAGCTTTATGACAAACCATCCTTGTCCTAGCTGTAAGGGAAAAAGGCTAAGGCCTGAAAGCCTTGCTGTAAAAGTAGGTGGAATTGGGATTCATGAATTTTGTGCTTTTTCTATTTCTGAGGCAATAAAATTTTGTAAATCTTTAGATTTATCAGGTTCAGAAGAAATTATTTCTAAACCAATTATGAAAGAAATTCTACAACGCCTAACGTTTTTAAATGACGTTGGCGTAGGTTATTTAAGTTTAGATAGAAGTGCAGGAACTTTATCTGGTGGAGAAGCTCAAAGAATTCGCCTAGCTACTCAGATAGGCTCTAAGCTTATGGGAGTCCTGTATATTTTAGATGAGCCATCTATTGGACTTCATCAAAGAGATAATACTAAACTTATCAATACTTTAAAAGACTTAAAAAATTTAGGAAATACAGTGATAGTTATAGAACATGATCAAGAAACTATGGAAGCAGCTGACTATATTATAGATATGGGACCAGGGGCAGGAGTACATGGTGGAAAAATTATTTCCCAGGGTACTCCTCAAGAAATCATGAACGACAAAAATTCTATTACAGGTCAATATCTTTCAGGTAAACGACAAATCCCGACCCCAAAACAAAGGCGGTCTGGAAATGGACAAAAAATTAAAATCATAGGAGCTTGTGAAAATAACTTAAAAAATATAGATGTAGAAATCCCCTTAGGAGTATTTACAGTAGTAACTGGAGTTTCAGGAAGTGGAAAGTCTACCCTTATAAATGAAATTTTATATAAAGCTGTTGCTCACAAATTAAATCATAGTAGAGTAATTCCCGGCAAACATAAAAAAATAGAAGGTATAAAATTTATTGATAAAATTATAAACATAGATCAATCTCCCATCGGACGAACTCCCCGTTCTAATCCTGCTACTTATACAGGACTTTTTACTCCTATTCGAGAACTCTTTGCTTCTTTAGAAGATGCTAAATTACGTGGATATGGACCTGGAAGATTTAGTTTTAATGTAAGTGGGGGAAGATGTGAGAACTGTGAGGGAGATGGAATTATTAAAATTGAAATGCACTTTTTGCCTGACGTATACGTGACTTGTGAGGTTTGTAAAGGCAAAAGATACAATCGGGAAACCTTAGAAGTTAGATACAAAGGGAAAAATATTTACGATGTCTTAGAAATGACTGTAGAAGATGCAGTGAGTTTTTTTGAAAATATTCCAGCTATAAAAAGAAAACTAGATACTTTAGTAGAGGTAGGTTTAGACTATATAAAACTAGGTCAACCTGCTACTACTTTTTCAGGTGGTGAGGCTCAAAGAATTAAACTTGCTACAGAACTTTCTAAAAGAGCGACTGGAAAAACTCTCTATATCTTAGATGAGCCAACTACAGGACTGCACTTCCAAGATATAAGCAAACTTCTGCATGTTTTACAAAGTTTAGTAGAGAGAGGAAATTCCATGATAGTTATTGAACACAATCTAGATGTCATCAAATCTGCAGATTATATTATAGACATGGGACCTGAGGGTGGAGATGCTGGAGGAAAAGTCATTGCTTGTGGAACTCCAGAAGAAGTAGCAAATGTCAGAGAATCTTTTACAGGACAGTATTTAAAAAAAGTTTTATAAGGATATGAATACAATAAATTTTAGTGAAATCTATAACGCTCTGCCAGAGCCTATAATTGTCATAGATAAAACTTATCGTATTTATACAATAAATCAGGCTACTCAAAATTTTTCAAAAAATAATTTCCAAAACTCAAACTTATGTTATAAATTTCTTTACAATCGAGAAGGATCTTGTCCTTATTGTCCTTTACAAACTTTATCTAAAAACCCAACCCTAAGCCTAGAAAATATCTTTCCTAAAAATGGCTTAGAAGTTATTATTTTGCATAAAAGAGAAGAACAAAATGAAACTTTTTTACTTAATTTTTTACCTTTATTTACAGAAGAAAAAAAATTTTTATTGATTGAGATTATCAAAAATATTACTAAACAAAAAGAAAAGGAAAATGAA
>Ga0308414_1000164_pt1 | contig 41028 bp, 36 predicted proteins | sample HotsprSampleOS50_FD_205667 | JGI IMG/M metagenome (GOLD analysis project Ga0308414, IMG submission 205667) | Hot spring phototrophic mat microbial communities from Octopus Spring, Yellowstone National Park, Wyoming, United States - 20090730_OS50 ... | reverse complement strand
TGACTTTTGAAATTTCTACTACTTCATTTTCTTTAAATAGAGAATCCATTCCTCTTTTTTCCTTCTTTTTTTCATCTCTTCTTTATTATTAGTCAATTAATATGCCTTACTTTTTAGACAGCCCCTTATTATAAAGACAAGCATATTACGGGCTTTAGCCACATTTGATTAAAACCTGTGAATAATAATAGAGTAATACTTTTTATAATGGATTCAATTAAAAACAAATTTATTATCTTTTATTTTGGACAGCAATGTTAAGAACTTGTTTAACAATTTTGAGGTGCAAAATTTTTGTTCATAAAACGGCATAACTATTCTTTTATCTCCTTGCATATAAATTCTATGGTTTCCCTTTGTTCTAATTAAATTAAAGCCATTGTCTAACAATAATTTCTCAGCTTCAGCAGCATTTAGACGAGGATCTTTAGACAATGGAAACCTCATAACTTGTAGTAATTATTTCACGTGCTGTGAGATTAAGCTTATCCTTTTCGGAAAGTGTTTCAAGATAGAGTTCAATTGCTTCTTTAATATTTTCAGTAACTTCGTCAAGACTTTCTCCTTGTGTCTGACATCCTTCGAGATCAGGACAGTAAGCATAATAACCGTGTTCGTCTTTCTCAATTATTATGTTTAATCTTTTTGACATCATTTTATCCTTTTGAAATAATTCAATATAAAATTAACAATATTTTAGATTAAATTCATTGGAAAACATATTGTGATTATTACCCTCACATTTTTGTAGTTTTACAATACTAATTAAAGGATTTAATATGAAACACATCAAAATCATTCTAATTATTATTCTTTTTCCTTTCATTAATTGTTTTAGTCAAACTAATCCGCTTTTCATTACTGATAGTCTTGATTCTTATGTTAATCGTGGACTTCAGCAATGGCAAATTCCCGGAGCTGCAGTTCTTATTGTCAAAGATGGAAAAATTGTTGTTGCAAAAGGTTACGGTGTTAAAGAAGTTGGTACAAATGATAAAGTTGATGAAAATACTTTGTTTATGATTGGCTCAAACACAAAAGCATTCACCGGAACATTGCTGGCTTTACTTGAGCAAGAGCAGAAAATAAAATTAGAAGATAAAGTTGTTAAGTATTTGCCAGACTTTAAAATGAACGATGAGTGGATAAATAACAATTTGAATCTGATTGACATTATAACCCACAGAATGGGACTTGAAACCTTTCAAGGTGATTTTATGTATTGGTCGTCTGATCTTAGCGAAGAACAAGTAATTGAAAAGTTTGGAATGATAAAACGAAAATTTGACTTCCGCACAAAATATGGATATACAAATGCTGGCTATTCAATTGCTTCTAAAGTTATTCATAAGGTTAGTGGTAAAGAGTGGAAAGATTTTCTTAAAGAGAAAATTCTTGTCCCATTGAATATGAATATGACCACTGCACTATCTGTTGATTTTGCTAAGGCAGAAAACATCACCAAACCTCATACGATAGTTGAAGATAAAATTTACTTACTTCTTTTTGAAAATATTGACAATATGGCTGCTTGTGGTAGTATGGGATCTTCTGTAAATGAAATAAGTAATTGGATTATTGCACAACTTGATAGCGGAAGACTTAATGGTCAAGAAGTCATTCCCTTTAAAGTTATTCAAAGAACAAGAGAGCCTCATACAATAGTAAGAAGAACAAGACACTTATTTAACAATACTAATTTTAGATTATATGGACTTGGCTGGGTTTTGGAAGATTATGAAGGAAGAGAGATTGTCTCCCATACCGGGGGAGTCAATGGATTTGTTACTTCGGTTACTTTAATGCCAAAAGAAAATCTTGGAATAGCAGTTTTTACTAATAATGATAAAAATTCATTCTATCAGTCACTTAAATGGGAAATAATAGATTCATATCTTGGACTACCTTTTAGGAATTATGATTCAATTTTTTTTTCTAACTACCTAAAACAAAAAGAATCATATGATAAATGGTTAAATGAAGTTAAAGATTCTGCAGCAATGAACATCAAACCTGAAATTAGCTTAAAAGAGTTTGAAGGTAAATACAAACACGAAGTCTACGGCGCTGCTGAACTTAAAATAGTTAATAACAATCTTGAACTTAAACTTGAACTTGAACTATCGCTCGAACATCATTCAAAAATAAAAGGCAAGTTAGAATACATTGGTAATAATCGTTTTCTTTGCACTTATTCTGATCCAACTTATGGGATAAGAATTTTTCCATTTGATATTGAGAACGGAAAAGTAAAGTCATTTGACTTATATGTTGATGAATTTATTGATTACGAAGCATACCGATTTGTAAAGGAATGAAAGCATTAAGAAATATTTTATCTAATTTTGCCAATAAAAATTTTTAATAATCTTCTCGGGAAAAAATTATGAAAGAACAAACAAAATTCGATTTTCAAACTAAATGCGTTCACTCAGGAATTGATGAATATGAATACGGTGCAGTAGTTCCACCAATTTATCAAACTTCGACATTTAAATTCAAAAACGTAAAACACGGTGCATCACTTTTTGCTGGTGAAGAAAAAGGATACATTTATACTCGAATGCTAAATCCAACAGTAGAAGCAATGGAAAATGCAATCGCAGAACTCGAAGGCGGTCATAAAGCATTGGGCTGCGGAAGTGGAATGGCAGCTATCAGTACTATATTTCAGACTCTATTAGAGGCAGGAGATCACGTTGTTTGTTCATCTGCAGTTTATGGACCAACAACAACTTTTCTAAATACTATTATGAAAAAATATAGAGTAGAAACAACTTTTGTTGATACTTCTTTTAGCGAAAATGTAAAAAAGACAATCAAGCCTAATACAAAAGTTGTTTATGTTGAAACACCAGGCAACCCAACTTTAGCAATATCTGATATAGAAGAAATTTCTAAAATTGCTCACGAAAACAAAGCCCTCGTTGTAGTTGATAATACATTTATGAGTCCAGCTTTGCAAAATCCCATTGCTCTTGGTGCTGATATTGTGATGCACAGCTTAACAAAATTTCTAAATGGACATGCCGATGTTGTAGGCGGAGTTATTGTTGTTAAAGATGAAGAGACTTATCAGCGTTTCAGAAAAACATTAAATCAACTTGGTGGAGTAATAGATCCATTCAATGCTTTTCTTGTCCATCGCGGACTAAAAACGCTTGCGATAAGAATGGAAAAGCATTGTGAAAATGCACAGAAAATTGCCGAATGGATGGAAAAACATCCATTAGTAAAATCTATTCGCTATCCCGGGTTGAAATCACATCCACATTATCAAACTGGTCTGAAACAGCACAAAGGACCTGGCGGAATGATTACAATTGAACTTGCCGGCGGAATGAAAGCCGGAATAGTTATGATGGATTCTGTAAGATTATTTCAATTAGCAGTTAGTCTTGGTGGTGTGGAAAGTTTAATTCAACATCCGGCAAGTATGACTCATTTTTCGATGGGCAAAGAAGCTCGCGAAGCCGCCGGTATTACAGTCGGATTAGTTCGTATCTCTGTTGGAATTGAAAATGTAAATGACCTTATTGCTGATCTTGAACAATCGCTTGATAAAGTCAGACAATTAGATATAAAAGATTTTGAAATGCATGTTTAACTAAAAATAACTGTAGCAATTATGTTCTGGCTTTAATTTAAAAATAAAAATTATATTTCTAAGGATAATCCTTCTGCTGCTATTGAGTTTGTTGATAAATTAATTTCTATCGCGGAGAAAATTGTCTATAACCCAGAAAAAGGAAGAATTTTTCCGGAATTATCAATAGATAAAATCCGTGAAATTATCTTTAAGAATTATAGGATAGTTTATATGATCAAAAAAGACTCGATAAATATTTTTACAGTTTTCGAAATTCATCGGTTATTAAAAAAAGATGAATTGCTCAAAGATTGATTCATAGGATTTATTCTTCCAATAATAAAGCTTTTCAATTGATTTTTGGCCGAATCATATTCTTCCCATCATTTGCTTACCTCTGTTTACCGATGATATTTTACTACTCACCTATTTTATTTTTGCCAATACTTCATTTTAATTTAGTTTTCCAATAGAAAAAAAAGAATTACAGCGTAAAGGAGGTTTGATATGGAAGATATCAATAATAAAACTGATAAGAGAATGTGGCTCGGAGTTGGGTTAATAATTCTTGGCTTTTTGTTTTTTCTTAATTCACTTGATATCCTCGATTTCAGCATTTCAAGAATTATTTTTTCCTGGCCTTTCTTCTTCTTGATAATAGGTGTTTTCATCGTAATTAATACAAACAAAAAACTTCTTGGAGGAATACTTTCTGGCTTGGGTGCAATATTTATAATTCCAAGAATTTTCCCAAATATTGACTACGATGGCACTATAGTTTTTGCAATCATTTTTATTTCATTGGGTATATACATAATATTTAATAGAGTTGAAAAGGAAAAAAAAGCAATTGAGAATGGAAGAAAAGATATTTTAGATGACGTATCAATTTTTGGAGGTGGTGAAAAATCTATAACTTCTGACAACTTCAGGGGCGGTAGTATTACTTCCATTTTTGGCGGCTCAGAGATCAATTTAAAAGGTTGTAAACTTTCTGAAGGACCAAATGTAATAGATGTATTATGTGTTTTTGGGGGGACAACTCTTATTGTTCCTAATGACTGGAATGTGATAATAAACGTTACTCCGATTTTCGGCGGCTTTTCAAATAAAATTATTAAAGATCCATCTGCAGCTATTGATGTGAATAAAACTATTATAGTAAAAGGTCTTGTAATATTTGGCGGCGGTGAAATTAAATCTTATTTCTAAGCAATTATGGCCGGAAATCCCATACTACAAAGCCCGAAGAACTTTTTTCTGTACTTGATATTTTCTGCAATATTAGTTTTTGTTTATTTCAATCTGGTTATTTATGACTCCAACATTAGCCAGAATATTGCAATTACAGATTTAATAATTTTCAATTTATTATTAGCAGGATTTGGACTTAGTTTTTGGTTCTCAGCAAAATATCTCTCAATTGAAAATGTAAGTATTTCGAAAATAATTATAAGTCATATCGTTGGATATACATTGGTTACAATCATTTGGTTATTGATAGGATATTTTGCGAGCTTGAGTTTAACCTTTGATAAATTAGATTATGACTCATTTTTTATAAGCACGCTTAAACAGAGGGTTATAATTGGATTTTTACACTACTTTCTTTTAACATCTTTTTATTATATAGTAATTTACTACTCAAGCTTTCAGGAAAAGATAATTAAAGAAAAAGAACTTAAAAATCTTGTAACAGAAGCAGAATTGAAGTCTTTAAAATTTCAAATTAATCCACACTTTGTTTTTAACGCTTTGAATTCAATGAGTGCTTTAACTGAAATTGATCCCAAAAGAGCCAAGCAAATGATAATAAAACTTGCAGATTTCTTAAGATATACTTTAGCAAACAACGACAGGCAAAAAAATTCATTATCGGAAGAACTTAAAAACATAAAGCTTTATCTTGATATAGAAAAAATCCGATTTGAAGATAAATTTGAATTTGTTGAAAAGATTGACGAAACCTGTAAAAACATCGAAATACCATCTATGATTCTTCAACCACTTTTTGAAAATGCAATTAAACATGCTGTTTATGAAACCCTTGATAAAGTTACTATCAGTCTAAATTGTAATACCTTAGATGAATATTTAAAAATTTCTTTGTCAAATAATTTTGAAGGAGAATCACGTAAAAAAGGTGCCGGAGTTGGACTAAGAAATATTCGGGAAAGATTAGCTCTTATTTATCATCAAGATAATTTGCTTGAAGTAAAGAAAGAAAACGGTACATTTACAGTAAACATTTTTATTCCATTAGATAAGAATATTTAATAATAATTTCATACATTACACTTAATAAGTTTTGAGCAAAAAAATGCATACCAAAATAAAAGTTATAATTATTGATGATGAAACGCTTGCAAGACAGATTACTAAAAATTATTTAAGCAAACGGGATGACATTGAAATAATTGCTGAATGTTCAAACGGCTTTGATGCAATAAAAAAAATCAATGAATTAAAACCTGATTTAATTTTTCTTGATATTCAAATGCCAAAGCTAACTGGATTTGAAATGCTTGAGTTGATTGAAAATCCTCCGGTTATAATCTTCACAACTGCTTATGATCATTTTGCAATTAAAGCGTTCGAAGTCAATGCAATTGACTATCTGTTAAAACCTTTTTCTGAAGAAAGATTCGAAACCGCACTTCAAAAAGCTATTGGTCAGCTTGGAGACAGATTCCGGCAAAACTCTGCAATTGAAAATATAATTAAGACTAACGATGAAAAAATAGAATTTTTGGAAAGAGTAGTAATAAAAGATGGTTCAAAAATAACAGTAATTCCTGTCAGTGAAATAAAATGGATTGAGGCTCAGGATGATTATGTCCTAATAAATACTGAAAGAGGACGATATTTGAAACAAAAAACAATGAAATATTTTGATGCTCATCTAAATGAAAATGAGTTTGTAAGAGTACACCGTTCTTTTATTATTAACATTGGATTTATTCAACATCTTGAACAAACAGAAACAGAATCTTATAGACTTGTAATGAAAAACGGCAAACAAATACCCGTGAGTAAAACAGGTTTACAAAGATTAAAGTCAACCTTATAAGTTTGATACTTTATTTTCTAAAAGCCAACGGTAGGTTTTTTCTATTCCTTCTTCTAATTCTGTTTTGTATTTCCATCCTAATTGAGCTAAACGACTTACATCCATTAGTTTTCTTGGAGTGCCATCAGGTTTTGTAGTATCAAACTCAATTTTGCCTTCATATCCAATAATCTGTGCAATAATTTTAGCAAGTTCTGAAATAGAAATATCTTTACCACAGCCAATATTTATATGACTAATTCCAGTTTTATACAAATCACTTGCATTTATTTTTTCAGTAAGGTATAAAATTGCTTCTGCGAGGTCGTCAACGTATAAAAATTCTCTTAAAGGTTTGCCAGTTCCCCAAACAATTACAGACTCACTTCCTTTAGTTTTTGCTTCGTGAAATTTTCTAATTAAAGCCGGGAGAACGTGAGATGTATTCAAATCAAAATTATCAAAAGGTCCGTAAAGATTTGTAGGCATTACAGAGAAGAAATTGCAGCCATATTGTTTATAATAATTTTCACACAGTTTAATTCCGGCAATTTTAGCAATTGCATAAGGTTCGTTTGTGTATTCAAGATAATCTGATAAAAGATATTCTTCTTTCAATGGCTGATGAGCAAGTTTAGGATAAATACAAGAGCTTCCGAGAAAAATTAATTTTTCAACATTATTTAAGTAAGCAGAATGAATTAGGTTTGCTTCTATCATCAAATTATCATAGATAAACTCAGCACGGTAAGTATTATTTGCTAAAATTCCGCCAACTTTTGCTGCTGCAATAATGATAATTTCCGGTTTTGTAGAACTAATAAATTCTTCCACTGCTTGCTGTCTTCTTAAATCTAAATTAGAAAATTCTTTTGTTATTATGTTCTCAAATCCGCTTTTTTCAAGTAATCTCACTATTGCAGAACCAACCATTCCACGATGTCCTGCGACATAGATTTTTTTTTCTCTAATAGGACTCATTTTTACAAACCATAATAAAGTGATAAATAGAATTCGTTCAAGTTTTTATCTACAAAACTTAAATCGGATTGTTGCATTGAAATTTTGTTCGATTGAAATTTAAGTCTTGCAAATAACTCATGAAAAATTTCATATTTGATTTCACCGCCGAAGTATGAATAATTATTTCTTAATCCGAATAAAAAGGGAGGCTGAGGTTGGGTATATTGTTGAATAACTTGTCCATCGTCTCCTTTTCTAATGTATTGAAAATAAAGCTCAGCTTGTAAACCTCTTAAAATTCTGTAATTAAGAGAGAAGAAAAACTGATCAGCATTGTGCCCTAACCAATGACCCAAATTGTATGATGCATGTTGATATGTTTGAGTTTGAATATAATGTGAATAAACAAATGGATAAATTTTGGTGTATTCAACTGTTAAAGAAAGATTGTTTATCGGAAAATCAACTATTGATGTTCCTAAGCTAAAAGCAAATTGATTTCTCTGATTCTGCTTATCGAAAAGATTTGCAATGGTTATCTCATCAATAAAAATTGTTCCATAAAAATGAGTATTCGGAATATGATTTCTTGAACTCAGATTGAAGAAAAATTGCGAGTTACTGCCTGCATTATTATCCTGTCTGCTTAAATTATGATCATTTACTCTGTAGAACATCAATGGGAAAAGATATGAAAACTCGAGTTTGTCTGAATAAATTACAGATTCTCCAAACGATAAATTAAGTCCTTTGAATGGCTTCAAAGTTAAAGTGTGTGAAGCCAGGAATTTATCTCTGAAAATGATTCGCTTCCCACCGAGTGATTCAAAATAAGTTTTCTGTGAATCAACAACATCAGAAGATAAAAATGCGTGGAAGTAATTGAAACTTAACCAATCAACCGGCTGAATATCCAATCTGAAGAAAGGAAATGAAGGAGCTTTCTGGGATAAAACCAACAGTCCGCTTTTGCCATAGCCCCATTCCATAAAATCTCTTCCAAAAGAGAATGAACCCCAAGACCAATCTAAGCCCAGTACAGTTTTCGCTTCACTATATTCAATGGAATTTTGTTTAGGAAAGCGAGTGTGAGTTCCGGTAGTTGGAGTGAATTTTTTGAATTTATCTATCGTCTCACCAACTTCGTTATTATCTCTAAAATCAAAACTAAAACCTAACCACGATAAGTTTCCATAAAAGTAAATTCCACTCCAAGTATGTCTGTAAGATTTTCCATCTCTTGAGCCGAAAGTTACGCCGCCAACGGGAGAGACATTAAGAGAGAATAAGTTATCCCGATAAGAAAATAATCTCATTCTGTTATATTCATCTTTGCCTAAATAACTCATAGATGATTTTTCAAATTCAGTATCGTTAAGAACATCTAATTCTCTTCCAAATTCCTTTTTGAAAAAGTCAAGTTCATCCTTTTCAAGAGAAGTTAGTTTGTCCTTTAAATTTTCTGCTTCTAATAATTTATTGGCAATATACTTCCTTGTCAAAGGTCTGACAATATCATCATATTCAATAAGTCCTTTTTGTGATAATCTGCTTAGGTAAGAGTAAACATCTCTGTGCAAAGGCTCATAAACAACCTGAGCAAAAGATAAAGAGATTAAAAACAGTGAAATAAAAAATATTTTCATAACTCAAAAAAATCCCTTATTGTTTTTACAACAAATTCGATTTGTTCATCTTTAAGTTCAGGATAAATTGGGATAGCCAGAGATGTATTTGCAGAGAATTCAGAAATAGGGAAATCTCCTTTTTTGTAGTTTAAGTATGAAAAACATTCTTGTAAATGGAATGGAACGGGATAATAAATTTCAGTGCCTATTTCGTTTTTAGAAAGATATTCTCTAAGCTGATCTCTCTTTTCAACTCTAATTATGTATTGATTGTAAATATGATAATTATTCAAATTAGGGACATCCTCATAAACAGCTTTTGGAAGCAGAACTTTGTTCTTTTCATCGAATGAGGTTTTTCCAACTTCTTCTGCTAAACCAGCTTCAATAAAAAGCCTGTTATAAAGTCTTGCATTATATTTTCTTTTGTCAGACCAGGATTGTAAATGTGGAAGTTTTACTCTTAGAACTGCTGACTGAAGAGCATCTAATCTGAAATTACCACCAATGACTTTGTGATAATATTTTGGCTCTCCGCCGTGAACTCTTTTAATTCTAATTATTTCAGCAAGTTTGTCATCATTAGTAGTAATCAATCCACCATCACCGTAGCAGCCAAGATTTTTACTCGGGAAGAAAGAAAAACAACCAATATGGCCAATAGTTCCAACAAAGCGTCCATCTTTATATTGAGTTCCAATAGCCTGAGCTGCATCTTCGATAACAACTATGTTATGTTCAAGCGCGATTTGCATTATTTCATCCATTTCAGCACTTTGCCCGAACAAGTGCACAGGAATTACTGCTTTTGTTTTAGATGTAATTTTTGCTTTAAAATCTTTAGGATCAATGTTGAATGTGATCGGATCGTTCTCAACTAAAACCGGCTTAGCAAAAAGCCTTGCTACAACACCAGCAGTTGCAAAGAATGAATATGTTGGAACAATAACTTCATCATCTGGTTGAATGTCTATTGCCATTAAAGCAAGTAAAAGAGCATCCGTTCCTGAAGAAACACCGTAAGCATGTTTACAATTTAAGTAATTTTCAAATTCATCTTCCATTAAAGAGAGTTCACTACCAAGAATAAATTGTTGTGATTCTGCCACATTAATTATAGCTTGATCTAATTCATTTTTTAATGATAAGTATTGTGGTTTTAAGTCTAATAATGGTACTTTCATAAATTTTCCTCTATGTTTTGTAAAAAAAATCTTTATCTATTTGGTGAAAAAATTTAGCTGATTTATCTTTTTCAGAAACAATAGGATTATCAACCTGCCATTTTATGTTTAAATCTGGATCGTCAAATCTAATAGCTCTTTCGTGTTCTTTGCTGTAATATTGAGTACATTTATAATAAAAAATTGCTTCATCGGAAAGAACAGAAAAACCGTGAGCAAATCCAGGTGGAATCCACATTTGAATATGATTTTCCTCAGAAAGAATTTGAGAGATATATTTTCCAAAAGTTGGAGAGCCAAATCTAATATCCACAGCTACGTCTAAAACTTTTCCATAAATTACCTGACAAAGTTTTCCCTGAACCATTTCTCCAACTTGATAATGAAGTCCTCTAACAGTTCCCTTTTTCGATTTTGAAATATTTGATTGCACAAAATCGAAATCAATTCCATTTTCTTTAAATGTATTTTCTCGGAATGATTCTAAGAAATAACCTCTTTCATCTCCAAAGACTTTTGGTTTTATAATTTTTAATCCAGATAAAGGTGTGTCAAAAAATTCCATCAATGTTCTTTCAAAATTTTTAAGAGATAATCTTTATACATAGAATTTGGTATTGAGTCTAATAGTTTCTCGAATTGCCGATGATTTATAAATCCTTTATTAAATGCAATCTCTTCAATACAAGCAACCTTCAGACCTTGCCTGTCTTCAATTACTCCGAAAAAGTTTGATGCTTGTAAAAGTGCTTCAGGAGTTCCGGTATCAAGCCAGGCAATTCCTCGACCAATTTTTTCAACTCGCAACTCTCCTAAATCCAAATAAGTTTTATTCACATCTGTAATTTCCAATTCGCCTCTACCGGATGGTTTTAGATTCTTTGATATTTCAACAACTTTATTATCATAAATATATAAACCTGGCACGGCATATTGTGACTTGGGAAATTTTGGTTTTTCTTCAATTGATATTGCTTTTCCGGATTCATCAAATTCTACTATACCATATCTTTGAGGGTCATTTACTTGATAGCCGAATATTGTTGCACCACTTTTCTGTTGAAGTGCATTGTAGAAAAAAGATAAATCGCCATAAAAAATATTGTCCCCCAAAATTAAAGTTACCTGATCATTCCCAATAAATTCCTCTCCTAAAATAAATGCTTCGGCAATTCCATTGGGTGCTGGCTGCACTTTATATGATATTTTAAGACCAAGATTTTCTCCTGTATCAAAGAGCTTTTGATATAGCGGGATAGTTTCTTCATTTGAAATTATAAGAATCTCTCTTATACCTCCCAGCATTAAAATAGATAAAGGATAGTAGATAAGTGGTTTATCGTAAATTAATGCTAATTGTTTGCTGTAAACTTTTGTAATTGGATAAAGTCTGGAGCCAGAGCCTCCGGCTAAGATAATTCCTTTCATAATGTCCTATATTTTTAGAAAATTTAAATTCGTTTTCTAAATATAAAGAATGGACTTAAACAATTTATAGTTGTTTTCAGTTAAATAATTATGCTATCTAAAATAAATCACAAGGCAGCTGTAGGTTAATTTTTCAAAAGTTTCTTGTCTTTTTTTAGAGAAAACCTTTCTCTGGTTTATATGCTTTTTAAATAAATAAAAGCAATTTTTGGATTTTGAAAGTGATTTTGAATTTTTTGATATACGGATTAGAAGAGATTTTCAATCCTTGTTAAATAGGCGTTAAATCTCTATTTTTGCTCACTTTATTATTAAATATTGGAGAAAATATGAAAAGAACTTATCAGCCGAGTAATAGAAAAAGAAAAAACAAACACGGCTTTAGAGAAAGAATGAAAACCAAAGATGGTAGAGCTGTTTTGGCAAGAAGAAGAGCAAAAGGCAGAAAAAAATTAACTGTTAGCGACGAGAAATAATTTTAATGTGAAAGCCTTCTCTCTTGGTAAAAATGAGAGAATAAAAGAGAGAAAAATATTTGAGCAACTTTATAAGTCTGGTAATACAATTCTCTTAAAAAACTATTCTCTGAAAATTATATATTTAGCTGAAAAATCAGATATATCGTGTGTTAAGATTGCAGTGGGAATTTCTAAAAAAGCCGGAAATTCGGTTTGGAGAAACAGACTTAAAAGACTTATTCGCAATGCTTACAGGCTTAATAAGCTGCAAATTTTAGATCTTGCAAAAAGAAAAGGGATGAAAATTTACATATTATTTTCTTCTGTCAGCTTAAATCAATCAGCTTCGCCAAAATTAAAATATAAAGAAATTGAAAATCAGGTTATTTCTCTTTTATCAGTGATAGTTAAAAAACTTGATTCGGTTTTAGAAACTTAAAAATTTGCTTCTCAGGTAAAAAAATGGATAAACAAACTACATTAGCTTTTGTATTAATTGGAATAGTGTTGATGGTATGGTTATATATTACTGCTCCAAATCCATCTCAGGTTCAAAATCAACCCACTTCATCAGATACTGTTAAGGTTGAACAAATTGAAAAACCACCAATAAAAAAAGAATCACCAATTGAAAATAATAAGAAATTAGAATCTATTATTCCAGAAACTGAAAATAAGCTCTCAAAGACTATTGTAATTGAGACAAATCTTGCTCGTTATGAACTTACAACACGAGGGGGAAATTTTAATAAAGTCTTTCTTAAAAAATTCAGAAATTGGTATTCATCAAAATCTAATGGCGAAAAAATAAGTGATTTCGTCCAACTAATAAATTACAGCAAAAGTAACTCGTATAGTATAGATCTCGTAACTCAGGAAGGTGTTAAGATAAACTCTTCTGAAATTAACTTTGATTATGATGGTAAAGAGTTTTTTAGTTTGAAAGATAAAGACTCTGTAAAAATAGATTTCAAAATCAGTTTCCAGAATAATAGAAGTATCGTTAAAAGCTACACATTTTATTCCGATAGTTATGAAATAAAATCTGAAATTGAGTTTAATAATTTTCAAGATTACATCAGCAGTAATTTGTTTGATATAACCTGGAACAATGGAGTAAGATTTGTTGAACATAATTCTGTTGATGAAGCCAATTACTCTGATGCCAGTGTTTTTTCTGGCGGTGAACAAGTTATCGTTGATGCCTCCTCAGTTGGTGAAAAAGTATCTAAGAATTTCGGCGGTAGAATTGATTGGATAGCAGCAAGAAACAAGTATTTTGCTTCTGTCATTATTCCCTCAGACCCAAATAAAATAGAGTCGGGTTTTATTGAAGGTATTAGAAATAAAGTTGGTTTTGAAGGAGTTGTTGAAAGATATGATTTGAGATTGACCCTTCCTTTCAAAAATCAAGTTATAGAAAAAAACTCGTTTTCTATTTACATCGGTCCTGTTGATTATCAGGAATTAAAAACACTGGGAAGAAATTTAGTTTCTTTAGTCAATTTTGGTAGTTTTTTCGGATTAACTTTCATCGTACGACCTATAGCAGAATATTTACTTTTACCTCTTTTTCAATTTTTACATTCTTTTATTCCAAACTATGGGATTGTAATAATAATCTTTTCATTGATTATAAAGATTGTTGTTTATCCACTGACTAAGAGCAGTTATCAATCAATGAAGAAGATGCAGGCTCTGCAACCAAAGATTGCAGAATTAAAAGAAAAATTCAAAGATGATCCTCAAAGACTGAATAAAGAAACAATGAAATTATATTCAACTTACGGCATTAATCCTGCCGGCGGTTGCCTTCCTATTTTATTACAAATGCCAATTTTTATAGCATTATGGGGAATGTTTCAATCTGCAATTGATTTAAGATTACAACCATTTGTATGGTGGATTAAAGATTTGTCAACTCCTGATGTAATATACGATTTAGGATTTAAGATACCTTTGTTTGGAGTTCAACAAATTAGCGGACTTGCATTGTTAATGGGAATTACAACATTCGTTCAGCAAAAGATGACTGTGAAAGATCCAAATCAAAAAGCTTTGGTTTATGTTATGCCTATAATGTTGACTATCTTATTTATGTCTTTCCCGTCAGGATTAAATCTTTACTATTTCCTTTTCAATTTATTTTCAATCATTCAGCAATGGTATATTAATAGAAGTGCTGGAGAGATAGACCTTGTTCCGGTTGCAAATCCCAATAAGAAGAAAGGATTTATGGCAAGAATGATGGAAGCAGCAGAGCAGCAGGCAAAACAGCAGCAACAGAAAAAAAAGAAATAGTTCTCTGATTAAAGGAGGACTTGGTATGATTCAATTTTCAAAAAGTTTATTCTTTTTAATATTCTTTTTTGTTCTAAACATATATCCTCAGCAATCAGAATATAATTTTGAAGTTCCTACAAAAGAAAAACTTCTACCTTATAACCTGACTGCAAAAGTACCTGCAAACAAACCTATTATTTCTCTCGCATTAAGTGGTGGTGGAGCACGGGGTCTTTCCCAAATCGGTGTTTTAAAAGCTTTACTTGAAAATGATATTGAACCCGATATTATTGTAGGAACAAGTATGGGTGGAATAGTTGGAGGACTTTACTCAGCAGGTTATTCAATCAGCCAATTGGAGCAGATAGCTTTAAATACTGATTGGAATGATTTACTTACTTTTAACAATCGGGATACAAGACGAGATTTATTTATAGAACAAAAAATAATTCAAGATAAATCTTTTCTGACACTTCGATTGGATGGTCTTACTCCAATTATTCCAACTTCTTTCAATGATGGGCAGAAATTATCCAACTATTTGAACGTCCTAACCTTTGAAGCTCCATTACACGCAGATGAAAGTTTTGATTTGCTTCGAACCAAATTTAGAGCTGTATGCACAAATCTTATAAACGGTGAAATTGTAGTATTACGTTCCGGTTCTCTAAGCAAGTCACTCAGAGCAAGTTCTTCAGTAACATTTTTTCTCGCTCCGGTAAGATATGATTCATTAATCCTTGTTGATGGAGGATTAGTAGCAAATGTTCCTGTTGAAATTGCTAAAAGCGAAAACCCTGATTTTATTATTGCAGTTGATGTTACAAGTCCTTTGTGGGGTGAAGAAGATTTAGAATATCCTTGGATAGTTGCAGATCAGATTGTAAGCATTCCTATAAGAAAGCTAAATAAATCTCAATTGAATCTGGCAGATATTGTTATCTCTCCTGACCTTACTAATTATACTGCTACTAATTTTACAAGAATTGATAGTTTAATAATATTTGGATATGAAAGTTCTTTAGATATTATTAAAAAAATTAAAGTACATATCAGTAATATTTACGAAAAGAAAATTTCAGATGAGAAATTTTTCTTTAAGAATTTAACTTTTGACAGCAGCTTTGATTCAACAGAACTATCATACTTTATTGAATTAGCCTCAATAGATTCGGTATCAAATATTGATGTTCAAATCAGGCTGGAAGAACTATTTGCCACAGGTTATTATGATAGTTTATCTATTAAATCAATTTCAGATTCAAACAAAACCATTCTTTCACTAATAAAGAAAAAGAATCCATTAGTTAAAAATTTAATGCTGTTTGGAGTGTCAAAAATTCCATCTTCAAATATTAATGAGATATTTAGAGAAGTGGTGAACAATCCGTACAGTACAATTAAACTTTCAGAAGCTCTAACAAAATTGATTTCCATTTATAGAGAAGAAGGACTTTCTCTTGCAAAAGTCCAAGAAATCAGGTTCGATGAAGAAACTCAAAGACTTATTGTATTTATAGATGAAGGTATAATCTCCCGAATAGAAGTTACTGGTGATGAAAAAACTGATAGAGAAGTAATTACAAGAGAAATTCCCGTCTCTGTGGGGGATTTCTTTAAAATAAAAAATATTGAAAAAGGTTTAAGAAATTTAAGAAGCACCGGGCTTTTTGAATTTGTTGAAATTACAGTTGCAGAAATAAATGGACAAAACACCCTAAATATAATAGTAACAGAAAAGCCAACAGGGTTAATCAGATTCTCAAACCGAATTGACAATGAGTATAAGTTTCAGTTAGGAATTGACGTCAGAGAAGAAAACTTATTTGGAACTGGGAGCGAGATTGGGTTTACTTTCTTTAGTGGAACCAGAAACAGACTTTTTTCCATTGATAACAAATCAAACAGGATTTTTAGTACGTATTTAACTTATAAGTTAAATGCCTTTTATAACTTCAGGGATATTTACACATTTGAAACTATTTCAAAATCTGATACTCGTTTTTCAAGAATTATAAATGGTGAGTACCGACAGATAAATTATGGTCTTTCTTTATCCCTGGGTACTCAAGTTGAAAGATTTGGTAATTTAATATTCGAAGGAAAGTATCAGGTAGATGAAATAAAAAATTTATCAAACAATAATGTGCAGCCTTTTAATATCAGATTCTTTTCTCTAAAAGTTAGTTCAACTGTTGATACTCAGGATAAATTTCCATACCCTGAACGAGGCATCTATTTCAATGGATATTATGAAACAGCTCAATCTTTTTTGATTAGCGATTTAGGATACACAATTTTTGCATTTGACTACAAAAACTTTTTTTCACTTATTACAGATAATGTAATTTCGACCAGATTCAGGTGGGGCTTTGCTGACAATACTCTTCCTCTTTCACAACATTTTTCATTAGGAGGACAAAACTCTTTCTACGGATTAAGAGATTATGAATATAGAGGAAGACAGATTTTTGCCGCAGCTATTTCATATCGCTACAAACTGCCGTTTAAGATTTTTTTCCCAACTTATTTAGAAACAAGATATGACATTGGAAATGTCTGGGAAAATCAGGAACAGATTAGGTTTAAGGACTTAAAACACGGTATTGGTGCTTCAGTGTCTTTTGATACTCCAATCGGTCCGGCTGAATTTTCTATGGGTAGAAGTTTTATAATAAAAAATACAATCCCTAAAAATCAGATTAGCTGGGGCGATATTCAATTCTACTTTTCAATAGGGTTTTATTATTGATTCTTTATGGATAACAAGTTCATACCATCTTATAAGAAACTAAAAGATTCGGATTTTGAAAAAAGAATAGATTTAGCTTATGAAAATCTTAGAGCGTGCACTTGCTGTCCAAATGATTGTAAAGTAAACAGAATTGAAGGCGAAACCTCTCTTTGTTTCAGTACTGACAAACCAATAGTTTCATCATTTACTTTGCACTTTGGAGAAGAGCCACTAATTTCCGGGACAAATGGTGCGGGGAATATTTTTTTTGGCAATTGTAATTTAAAATGCGTTTACTGTCAGAATTTTGTAATTAGTCAAAATCCCAAATTAGAAATAAATCATCAAGTTACTGTGCCAGAACTTGCAGAGATAATGTTGGAATTACAATCACAAAAATGTCATAATATTGGACTTGTCTCACCCTCTCATTTTGCTGCTCCGATTATAAAGGCGATTTATATTGCTTCAAAAAAAGGATTAAACATTCCCATAATTTATAATTCAAATGGGTACGATTCAGTTGATACTTTAAAGTTGTTTAAAGATATTATAGATATTTACTTGCCCGATTTCAAGTATGGCGATAGTGAAGTTGCAAAAAAATATTCAAAAGTTGACAATTACTTTGAATTTGCTAAATCTGCAATTACTGAAATGTATAATCAGATTGGAAGCGAATTAGTTATTGAAAACGGTGTTATAATGAGAGGTTTGATTGTTAGGCATTTAATCCTTCCGAATGGTTTGGCAGATACTGAGAAAATATTCAAATTCATTTCTGAAGAGGTTGATAGAAAAATTTGTATTTCTTTAATGTCACAATATTTCCCTACAAACAAAGCTCAAAAGCATATTTTATTAAGCAGAACTATCTCATACAATGAATATCTCAAAGCAATAGAGCTTTTAGATAAATATGGATTAGAAAATGGCTGGGTTCAGGAGTATGATAGCAGCGAAAGCTATCGTCCCTTCTTTGAAAAAAGCAGAACTGATCCATTCAAAAACAAAAATAATTATTAAGGATTATCATGGAAATAAACATTACCACCCCGGCGTTGCTTTTCCCTGCAATTAGTTTGCTTCTGCTTGCTTATACAAACAGATTTCTTACAATTGCAACTCTTATCAGAAGTCTGCACAAAAACTATAGTGAAAATCCTGATCAAATCCTGCTTGGACAAATTAACAATTTAAGAAAACGAGTTTATTTGATTAAACATATGCAAGGAATTGGTGTAGCAAGCTTGTTCCTCTGTGTATTGTGTATGTTTTTACTTTTTGCAGGTCAGATTGAATTAGGGAAATACACTTTTGGTGTAAGTATAATTTTACTAATGGTTTCCTTGATCTTTTCTTTAAGAGAAATTGCAATTTCAGTTGATGCACTTGAACTGCAATTAAAACATATAGAATCGTTACCAGAAAAGTGATTGTTCTTTAAAAATCTAATCCAAGTGAAAAATAGAATTTTGGTTTAGACCATTTCTCAACAGTATATGACCAGGCTAAATCAAATTTTAGAATGAAACCGAATAAATAAACTCTTGAACCAATTCCTGTACCTATAAGTAAATCTTTTGTTTTTACTTGTTTTTTATCATTACGAGTAAATAATTGAAGTTGATCGTTTTGTGTCCATGCGGTTCCAACATCTAAAAATGCTACGCCGAGAATGTTATTAAACAAAATAGGTAGTCCAGCAGGGATTATATATCTGATTAAAGGGAATCGTAGTTCGTAATTCATAAGAGCATATTTAGTTCCGATTCTTTCGGAGTAATCAAATCCGCGCATTGGTAGAACTACTGTAAGAAAAGCAAAATCAGTATTTGATTCTAAAGGGATTTCTGTTGTTGCAAAACTTCTGTTAATCCAGTTTTCAGTTCCTCCAAGAAAGAATCTTTGAGCATTTGCTCCGGAAGAGTAACCCATAGAAAAACGCATCGCAAAACTGTAATCTGTAAAGAATCTGAAATAAGTTCTATAATCACCGGTAAGAGTCCAGAAACTTAATTTCTTTTTATTTAATCCGGGGTTGCCATAAGTATCAAATCTATATCTTGTACCTTCAATAGGAGCTGTATATCCCCAAAGAATATTATCGTGAACGAATGAAAGAGAAGGCACAAGAAAATTATCATCCTGCAAAGGGAATCTTATATCATCAAGATTTTCGCTTCGCACATTCATATAGCTAATACCTGTCTCAATTCTGTAAAATCTGTTTAATGGATAATTGGCATTAAGCGAAACCTGAAGATTTCTGAATCTGTATAAGTAGATATAATTACCTTTAATAATATTAACAAATCTTGCAGTGTGAAAACCTTCTACTCCAAAGTTTATTCTTCCACCAAGATTGTAATAAGCTAATCCATAATCGCTATTCTTTAAATCTATTTGTAAACCAGTAACTCCAATCAGACGATGGTCACCAAGCACATCACTGAACGAAAGCACAGTTGTTCCAATTAAACCGTAAAAAGTACTGTAACCTGCATTTGCATAAACCAAATCCGGAGCAAAAGTGATTTTATATTTTCTTACTCTGAAATTACCATATTCATCAAGATTATCATTTGGAGTAAAAAGATTGCTAACATCTTTTGAAAGAGAAGTAGTGTCTTGTTTACCAAAGATATATCTGGAATAGTCATTCCCATCTTTTGAAGCACTATCAGGACTAACAACAATATTCCCCGTAAAGATTGAAATTTCGTTGCTTATTTGCTTCAACGAATCTTTTTCTAAAGTGTCGGTTACAACTATAAACTCGTCACTTTTAATCTCATTATTTCGAAGTTTTTTAACGTAAAGAGTTGGTTCAAGTTGAGTCAATTGGGTTTTACTTTCGAAAGGATTATTCATCAGAAAAATATTAAAAACTGATTCAAATAAAGTTGAGAAAACGAGTTTTTTTGAATCGTAGGATAATGAAAGCTGATATAATCCTGTTAGTGAATTCGTGATGGGCTTCATTTCCGTTTCGCTAATAATTTCAGAATCAGTTATTGGAATAGTATAGATATTATTGATACCGTTAATATCAGAAATAAAAATCAGATTTTTGCCTTCGGAATCTTCATTAACAGAAGTTTCATCACTATCCGGTAGATTAGTAATTCTTTTAATTTTTCGGTCAGACAGACTTATTCTGTAAATATCTTTTTGATGATATTCGATTTTGTAGATTTCATTTCCGGTCAAATGGTAATCAGTTTTCAGATAATCCCCACGATCAGAGATAAAATAAATCTGAGAATTATCGTGAGACCAACTTGGGTCATAATCGCCGAATATATCATTAGTAAGATTAGTTAATTCTTTTGTTTCAAAATCAAAAAGATAAATATCGGACTGCTTACTATTCTGTCCGACGAAAGCGAGTTTTTTGCCATCACGTGACCAAGTAACACTGCTGATTGCATCCATTTTAATTGGAAGGATTTCTTTTTTCTCGGTATTGACGTTTATGATATAAATGTTATCATATCCGTTACTTTTTGCTGAAAGAGCAATATGGCGTCCATCTGGTGACCAAGTCAAACCAGGAGTTAAAATGTTTAATTCTTCAAAATCTGGAGTTACGTTTCCACGAACAAGTTTTTTGATAATTTTTCCGTCCGAAGCGTCCATTAAGAAAACGTCAAAAAAGAAATCCCGATTTGAAATAAAAGCTATTTTATCTCCTTGAGGGGATAATGCCGGACTCGAATTAAAAAATCCATCATCATTTTTAGGATTAGTTAATCTTTTAGAAAAGTCTTCAGGATCTTGTCTTATTGCAATATCAGGCCAATAAGTTTTCTTGATTTCTTTTTTCCATCTTTCTCCAAAATCTTTCAAGTCCATTCCGATAGTTTGTTTAAATGCTTCGGGAAAATTTCCTGTGCCTTTTATCTTATTCATTAGTTCGCCAATTTTTTGCTTACCATATTTATTGGCAATATAGTAAAGAACTGATTGTCCGCCACGATAAGCAAGGTAACCATCAAGATTCATCAGGTCAGGTAATTTACCACTTATAATTGCATCACGAATATACATATCTGTGTCTATGTCCCAGCCCAAAGACTCATACTCAGCGAGGCCTTCGGAAAACCACATAGGAAAAGATAAAGTAATGTTATTTGAAATGATATTTTGAATTGAGCCTCCATAGAACATATCATTCATTACTGCGTGAACAAGTTCGTGGTGAATTAAATGTCGGAACTGTTTGTACGAGCCGGTAAATTGAATAACGACTCTGTTTTTAAATAGTTCTGTAAATCCCTGAATGCCTTCACTTAGATAAACATCAATTACGTTTGTTTCCTGAAAATCATTCTGAGAATTATAAATTATTAAAGTAATTCTGCTGCTGATTTTATAGTTGAATGTATTTTGAATTGATTTCAATGCATCCTCGGCTGCTTGTGCAGTAAATTCAGTTAAGGTTTCTCCGCCTTCATTGAAATAAATATCAAAATGATCGGTTTGAATATAATACCAAACGTAATCCTTATACTGAACTTTATTTTTACCAAACTGTGCAAAAACATTTATAACAGTTAATAAAGTAAAAAATATTATCAGCGTTTTTTTCATTGAAGAAACTCCTTATTTAATCAACAATTATAAAATCCAATTCCATTTTGTCGGAATTGACTTTTACAAGTTTAACAACAATTTTGTCACCAAGTCGGTACATTTTTTTAGTTCTCTTTCCAATAATTGCGTATTTTTTTTCGTCGTAAATGTAAAAATCATCATCAAGATCTCGTAATCTAATCAGACCCTCAGCCAGGATAGTTGTAATTTTAACAAAAATTCCAAAATGTACTATGCCTGAAATTATTGCATCAAATTCATAACCTATTTGATTAGACAAAAGTTCTACTTGTTTAAGTTTAACGGAAAATCTTTCAGCTTCCATAGCCATTCTTTCGGTCGTTGAAATATGTTCACAAATTTCATCTAATTCATTTTGGTCATAAAAGTTTTTTGGTCTTTTTTGTAAGTAACTAAATAACAGCCTATGAACAATCAGATCACTATACCTTCTGATTGGAGAGGTAAAGTGTGTATAAAATTTGAATCCTAAACCATAATGTCCAATATTTTTAGTTGAATAAAAAGCTTTTGCCATCGAACGTATTGCCAATTCGTTAATCAGGTTCTCCTCATCCTTTCCTTTGGCTTGTTCAAGTACTTTTTGAAACTCAATTGGTCTTTTAATATTTGTTGGATTTAACTGATAACCTAATGATTTAACAAATCTTGCAAACTCATTTATTTTATCCTGATCGGGCAAATCGTGAACTCTGAAGACAAAGGGTTTTGAAGCAGTTTTTTCATTTCTTGAAATTTCTTCGGCTACAATTTTATTTGCAAGAAGCATAAATTCTTCAACAAGCATATTACTATCTTTCATTGTTTTAATATATGCTTCAACGGGGAAACCTGATTGATCAAGTCTGAATTTCACTTCGGAAGTGTTAAAATCAAAACTGCCGGCTTTCATTCTTTTATTACGCAGAGTTTTTGCAAGTTTATCAAGAGGTAAAATTACATTTGCAAATTCACCTTCACCCTTTTCAATTATCTCCTGAACTTCTTCATAAGTAAATCTTCTTTTACTGTTTATCACTGTTTTCTTTATCTGATAATCTATCAACTTACCACGAGGTGAAAGTTCAACAATCACCGAATAAGTAAGTCTGTCTTCATTTGGGTTTAATGAACAGATTCCATTGGACAGTTCTTCAGGCAGCATTGGAATGGCTTTCCCGACTAAATATACACTATTACCTCGGGCAAAAGCTTCTTTATCGAGAGTTGAATCAGCTTCTATGTAATGACTTACATCTGCAATGTGTATCCCGACGATAAAATTGCCGTTTTCGTTCTTTTCAATTGAAAGAGCATCGTCAAAATCCTTTGCATCTTCTGGATCAATTGTAATAACATTTTTATCACGAAAATCTAATCTCGATAAAATTTCTTTCTCTTCAATGATTGGACTGATTTTTTTTGCTTCATTCAAAGCATTTTCAGAAAAGAAAAATGGCAGTCCAAAATCTCTTGCAATTGAAATTACTTCTACTTCGAGATTGTTATGCTGGCCAAAAACTTCTATTACTTCAGCAATTGGATTTGAATTCTCTTCATTCCAGACAAGATTTCCTACCACCACTTTATCTCCAATCTTTGCATCTTTTAATTTTTGAGGATTTATAAAAATATCTTTGTGAACATCCGGTTCTTCGGGAACAATGTAGGGTAAAGAATTTTTCTGTTTTAATATACCTATAAATTCTTTTCTTTTTCTTGAAAGCACAGATATTATTTGACCCTCAAGGTTTTTCCCTTTTTTAGTTGCGAACAATATTACTTCAACTCTGTCTCCATTAAAAGCATTACCAATATACCTCGATGGGATAAAAATATCTTTTAATGATTTATCATCAGTGATTACAAAACCATAACCTTCTTCAGTCAAAGATAGAATGCCTGTTATTTTATTTGAAGAGGGTAAAGAATTTAATTTATATTTTTTACCCGACTTAATTAGGTAATTCTCTTGATAGAGTTTATACAAGGTTGCTTTTAACTGATGATACTCGTGGTCTGTTCTGATACCAAGTTTTCTTGCAATTTCTTTTGATTTGAAGGATTGACCTTCAAACTTTTTAAAAAAAGATTTTAGTTGTTTTTTCATTAAAACTCAAATTTATACTTAACACCAAACTCGTTATAAAGAGATGCATTAACAGTTGATTGATCTGTGAATGATTCTTTTCTTTCAAGACGCAAGATAAGTCTTTGTTGAATTGGTAATTCAATCTTTACATTTGCACGACTAAGATCCTGGAAAACTTCTGTTGTTCCGCCTATTTCATATCTGAAATTTCCAATTTTACCGATAAGGCTGAATTTCGTTTGATCTCCAAATTGTCTTAATTGAACACTTCGGACATAATCGCCTAAATATTGATTCAAAACGTTTCCAATTATAGAGCCTGCAAAACTTGTTGCAGTAGATGCGACAGTATTTCTTTCCTGTAAAGTAGCTCCGTCAGTAAATTTGCCGGCGATAATGAAGAACAAAGCATCTGTTGGTGTTTTGGATTCATCTCTTTGTTCTTTCTGAATATTTTCTGTTCCGATATATACTCCAATATTTTCAGGATCTTTTACAAAGTTCTGATTTAAATCGCTTAGTTGTCCTTTGAGTTTAATTTTTACAGCAACTTCCTGCTCTTGTGAAGTTCCTGTTTCAGTAACAGGATAATAATAGTCTCTGTAAGTAGCAGTAATATCAAGCAGAGGATTATCGAGTCTTTCAAACCTCACGTTTCCTCGTGCTTCAAATGTTTTAATGAAAGAGAGTTTTGAGCCTTCAAGAAGATTGAATTGTCCACTTGTTCTTTCAATTCCATCTTTGGAACTTATATTTATGTTGCCTGATAATAGAGCTACCAAATCCTGATTTAATTCTTTTGAAAGAATAACGACAACTTTTGCCTCGTTCTTTATTCCAACATTAATATTATAATTCAAAGTGCGTGAGCCGTTAGAGCTAATGTAAGTTTTTCTTCTGTTTTCCAATTCTTCAATCAATTTGTCTAATTCCGATTCGACATTATTTTTTTCAATTGATGAAGCAAACCGGTAAATAATATCTGATGTATTTGAATAGGCACTGCGGGCAAGTGGTAAAACCAAATCGGCATTAGTAATATTTATTGGAAGATCAATGTTGATTTCATTATTAGACATCGAGAAAATAATATCTGATTTAGTTTCTAATGATAAATCTCCATAAATGAATTGATTAACTTGCTTGGAAATTTGATCTAATACTTTAAGGTTTCCGTTTGCTTTGATTAAAATTGAATCCGGGCTAAGCTCTTTTAGTTTAACGTATCCATAACAATTTATTGTTCCTCCTTGTTTAACATTAGCTTCATTTGTAATAGAAGCCTTATCAATACTAATCATCTCATCGTCCCAATAGATGCTTGAGTTTAAGTAGTAATTAAGATTGTTGAACGAAGGACTAATAACGATGTCATTCAAATTGATATATCCAACTACGTAAGGTCTGGCTAATGTTCCAGCAATATAAACTTCACTTTCAATGAAACCATTTTTAATCTCTGCCTGAGGGAAAATTTTTCCAAGAGAGGCTAAACTTAAATCATCTGCGATAACCTTTAATTCGATTCCTTTATTTTTTTGTAAAGAATCCTTTGCTGCTTCTGAAGACTTTAATGGAATATTTCCAACAATTGTAAGCCGTTCTTTTTTTATTTTTTCTATTTCTTCAACAAGTTTAAAGTCAACTTTAAGGTTCTGATTTGAATAAAATATATCTGAATTAACTGAACCAAGAGGTCTATCATTTATTACGACATCGTTGAAATCAGATTTAATAGATACTGTCGGATTGCTGAAGTTTCCTATAACTTTCCCCGAAATATTTATTTGAGAATTTATATTATTAGAAGGCAAATCTATTAGTTTGTTTAGTACAGAATTTCCAGTTAAGTCAGAGATTTGAAATTCAATAGAACCATTAGAACTTTTACCAAAAACTCCTTTTCCATCAAATTTTCCGTCTGCAAAATTTAGATTAAACTGCTCTATCTGAAAGTCACCTTTAGAATATGATAGTAAAATCTCTTTGTTGTTTGAGACGGGTATTCCCTTAAAATTAAATGCAAATTTGTCAAAGCTTGTGTTAATCTTATCTTTATAAATCTGATGAACCGAAGCAAAATCAAAACTTAGAAAATCTTCCAGAAATCCTTTAGCAGAAAGACTAATGGTATCAAAGTCATAAGATAAAGATGTATTAAAATCATAAATATTGCTGCCGAAATAAATTCTTTCAGAGCTTATATCTGAAGAAAAAATAGTCCTGAAATTTTCTTCCATTTTTGTGAACTGTTTTAGTTTAAGATCAAATTTTGATTTTGTAATAAAGAACAAATCATTCTCTGATAAAAATTTCAGATAATTAATATCTGCATCAAGATTAAGCTGAAGGAAGTTTTCTTCTGATAACAAATTACCCTTTATCTCTCCGCCAATTTCAATAGTATTATTTTTACCAATATTTAATGGAACAAAGTCTTTAAAATCTAAAAGAAGTTTTGCCTCAAATATCTGATTTGTGGGATCTTCTCCTTTAGTTAAACTTAAATCTTGAGTTTGTGTGTCAAGCTCAAAGGGTTCTGATATTTTCTTATTAATTTGATTTACAACTAAATCAAAATCTTTTCCAATCGTTTTGATAAGTGAGGATAATTTATAATTACCACTGATAGTTAAGTCTGCTACATTTGATACCATATTCAATATTTTCTTACCATCATAATTTCTGCGCACATCAAAAATCAGTCGCGTTGAGTCAATGTTGAAGTTATTAAAATAAGAGTTTTCAATATCCATAACTAAAAATAAATTCATACTATCAATGTCAAATCCTCTTCCTTCCAGTTCAAGATTAACTTTTAATTGAGAGTTCAAAGATGAGTCACTTAATATACTGGCAATATTTATATTTTCAGTTTTTGCAGCTAAAGTAAAGAAGGGATCGTCCTCTCTTATAAAATCAATTTTGCCATCAAAAGATGTATGTGCCGAATCAGAACTTAAATAAAAATTGAAAGAAAGAATCTTGTCAAACATTTTAGAATTTAACACCAATGAATCAATTACAAGTGACTCAAATCGGGAGTTTTCTGCATAGATTGAAACTGTAGAATTCATAGCAGATGGATTAAATCCCTCGCCAGTTATTTTAACATCCGCATTTAAGTCGGTACTAAATTCAATAAATGGAGACAAATCAAAATCATTAGTGGTTAATCTTATATCATATATTGTATTATCAGGTTTGAAGTTAAAAGAACTTTTTACTGATAATTTACCCCTTGATGTTTCGAGCGAAACCTCTGCAATAAATTCATTTGGTTTACCGTTATATCTTAATTGGTTGAATTTTATCTGACCCAAATTATATTCCGGAATTCCAAAATCTTTTAGTAAGCTGCTTATATCTTTCATCGTAACTACAGAATTATCTAAGTTAGCATTTATAAGAATTTCATCTTCGTTAATCAGGTTTTCAAGTTTTGCGTTTCCAGTAATATTAGTCTGACCGAGAATAAGATTTAATTTATCTACGTTCAAGGAGTTTAATTTTCCCGAAGCCAAAACTGAACCGGATAAATCTCCTTTTAAGAAATCTGTAGCTTCAACAAAAGTTGAAAGATTATTGAAGTTAAAATTCTCAATATTCAACTCACATCTTAAATCTGCATTTCCCAAATCTTCCATCGAAAAGTTATTGATAAAATCTACGCCTGATATAGCAGCAGATAAATTTAAGTTAGTATTTTGAGATTCAATTTTCAGATTATCAATCATTGCAGAGTTTTGAGTTAATAGAAAGTTTCCAGATAAGTTTTTCAACTCAAAATTATCGAGATTGGTTTTTGAGTTAAATTGGGAAATTTTAAACTGAAAATCAGTTTTTCTTATGTTAGCAAAAGCAGAAAGAGAAAGATTTAAATCAGTTATTCTGAAATCATTCATATTTAGTGATTTATAGTTCTTTGTGCTTTGGCGATGTTCAAAATTTTGAAAATTAAAATTGAGGTTTATTATATCTAACTGAGCAACAGAGATAGTAAAGGGGAAATCAGAAGTTGTAGTATCTTCAGGTTCATCTGAAGGAGGAAATATTTTCAACAAATTCAATTGACCATCAGATTCTTCTAATAAATTGATATAAACATTTTTAAGCTCGATTTTTCTGATATAAATATCTTTGAATAACAACTTAATAGGACTTGTCTTAACTAAAAACGAAGAAAAGGCAGCAACAGTATCGTTTGATAAAGTTGTCAAAGCAACATTTTCAAGTTCAATGGAGGTAAAGAATGTTCCGTTGATTTTTCCAATAGATATTTTACCATTTATTTCATTATTAACTATTTCAATTATTTGTTCTTTTATCCAATTTTTAAAGGCATTGGTTTGCGTAATAATAAAAGTAAATAAAAGCAACATAGTAATAAAGATAAACAGATAAATAAAACTATTAACTGAATATCTGAATATTCTTCTACTAATAGGTATTTTAATTTTTTCCTTTGCCAAATTGAATTACTTGTATCTTTCTAAAATTGTGTTAATAATCTTTGAAGTTGACTGATTATTTACAAAATCAATGGTTACAACTTTCCCGCCGTTTTCTTCGACAATATCTCTGCCAACAATTTTATCAATTGACCAATCAGAGCCTTTTATAAGAATATCGGGGATAAGTTCGGCTATAATTTTAGCAGGAGTATCTTCATCAAAAAGACAAACGAAATCTACTGGCTTTAAACTCGATAATATAAACGCTCTTTCATTCTGATTCAGGATTGGTCTTTTCTCTCCTTTAATTCTTCTTACTGAATCATCAGTATTAAGTCCAACGATTAAATAATCGCCCAGATTTTTGGCTTTGATCAAATAATCAACGTGACCAGAGTGAATTAAATCAAAGCACCCATTTGTAAAAACAACTTTTTTTGATTTCTTTTTATAATACTCTCTTATTTTTTTTAATTCGTCGAGTGAAACTATCATATCAATTTACTTTCTTTTAATACCTCATTAAAAAGTTTATCAATTTCAATTGGAACAATTCCAACTTCTTCGCAAACAAGCCCACCTGCATAATTAGCAAGATAAGATGCTTCAAGAATGTTTGCACCAGCAGCCAATGCCATTGTTAAAGTGGAAATAACAGTATCGCCAGCACCAGAAACATCGGCAACTTTTCTTGCTTTGGTTGGTAATCTTCTTTCTTCAATATTTTTTTGAAATACAGCAACGCCGTCTTCTCCCAAAGTAATCAGAACATTTTCTGCTTTTAGTTTATTGAGAAGAATTTTGCCCGCTTTTGATATATCATCATCGCGTTTTATTTTCATTCCTAAAATATCTTCTGCCTCTTTTCTATTTGGTTTAAAAACTGTTACGTTTTTGTAAAGAAAAAAATTGTTGAATTTTGGATCAACAGTTATTATTACATTGTTCTTTTTCGCCAACACAATAATCTCTCTGATTAAATCCGGGGTCAGCACGCCCTTGTTATAATCCTGAAGTATTATACCATTCAAATCTTTAATTATTCTTTTTAAGAACTCAAGAATCTTCTTTTGCAATTTACTGTTTATGTAATTTTTATGTTCTTTATCAATTCTGACAATATGCTGGCTGTCTGCTATCACTCTTGTTTTTGTTGTTGTTGGTCTTTCGTCGTCAATAAAAATTCCGGATTGCTCAATTTTATTTTCTTCGAGAAGAGATGTAAATGCTGAACCATTTGTATCGTATCCAATAACTCCAACTGGATAAGGAATTCCGCCCAGTGATTGAATATTTAAAGCACAATTTGCTGCGCCGCCAAACCGAAAAAACTCGCTTTCAACTTCAATAACAGGAACGGGAGCTTCAGGAGAGATTCTTTTAACATCACCTCTGAAATAAACATCAAGCATCATATCACCAACAATAGCAATCTTCTTGTTATTAAAATTTTTTTTCAGTTGTTTAAGTTCTTTTTTATTTAGTTCCTTCATATTTTCCCAAAAAAATGAAAAGTTACTTTATAAAATAACCATAAAATCAAATGCTAAAAAGGAAGTTTATTTCTTAACTTTGTATTGAGTATAAGGAGTTTTATGGAAAACATTATCAGAATAAAAAAAGCAACTTTTTATGGTTATCACGGAGTCAGAAGTGAAGAACAAAGTGTAGGAGGCAAATTTGAAGCTGATGTTGATATTTATACAAATTTTGAAAAAGCTTGTAAGGATGATTCACTTCACAATACGATTGATTATCACAAAGTTTATAAGTTCTTATATCAACTCGCATTGGAACAAAAGTATTATCTAATCGAAACCCTTGCTATGAAAATTGCGGACAGCTTATTGCTTAAGTTTAATACTATAAATAAAATTGCTGTAAGAGTCAGAAAAAATAATCCTCCCCTTGGCGGTGTTGTTGATTGTGTTGAGGTCGAAGTAATAAAAGAAAGAAGAGAATTATTATGAAATCACAGTTTTATGTTTGTTATCTGAGTTTAGGTTCTAATAAGAATGATAAATTCAGCTATCTTCAGAAAGCTGTTAATTTAATTGAGGATGATGAAAACATAAGATTGTTAAATGTATCCTCTGTTTACGAAACGCTTCCATTCGGCAATGTAGAACAGGAAAATTTTTATAATGCGGCTGCAGAAATTCTTACACTATTGAAGCCCAATCAATTATTGCAGAGACTAAAAGAAATCGAATCAGAGATAGGTAGAAGCGAAAATGAAAAATGGGGTCCACGAGAGATAGATTTGGATATTATCTTTTACGATGAGATTATTATTGATGAAAAGGAACTTATTATCCCACATCCGGGTGTTTATGAAAGAGATTTTTTCCTTATTCCATTATTAGAATTAAACGATAAGCTTTGTGATCCCAAAACTGATAAATGTTTAAGTGATTTTATAAATGAATTGAAATCAAAAAAAATAATTAGAAAATTAGATAAAACATTGTCTTTTAAGGAGAGGTCAATTGAAGAGAAACCTTGAAATAAGATACATTGCCATAGAGGGCGTCATCGGGGCTGGCAAAACTGCCTTGGCTAAAAAACTAAAAACTCATCTTGATGCAAAACTTATTTTGGAACAGTTTGAACATAATCCTTTTCTTGAAAAATTTTATGATAATCGCAGGCGATACGCATTTCAGACTCAGATGTTTTTTTTAATCAATCGGTTTAAGCAACAAGAGGAAATACGGCAAGAAGATCTGTTCTCTAATTATATAATTGCAGATTATATTTTCGAAAAAGACAGAATCTTTGCTTATCTGAATTTACAAGGTGATGAATTTAAACTTTATGAATCAATTTACCCTCTGTTAGCAAAAAATATTGTTAAACCGGATTTGGTTATTTATTTGCAGTCAAAAGTAGATAGACTAATGTACAATATTAAAAAACGTGGCAGAGCTATTGAAAAAAATCTTTCTCGCTCTTATATAGAAGAACTAAGCGAGGCATATAATCACTTTTTCTTTATGTATAATACAACTCCTCTTCTGATTGTTAATTCTTCCGAAATAGATTTTGTAAATAGCGAAAAAGATTTTGAAGAACTTTATAATCAGATATTCCGTGTTGACCGCGCACCAATTGAGTACTTTAATCCAGAACCTATCAGGAGTAATTAATTTATGCTTAAATACTTACTGATAATTTTAATAGTTGTTTTGATTTTTAGAATAATCCGTAACTTTTTAAAAGGCTACTCTTCTTCCATTAAAAAAGATTATCAAAATAAAACCGGGAATAAAAGCTCAGATTATAAAAACATTGAAGAAGCTGTTTATAAAGAAATAAAAGATGATGAAAAAGTTAATTAAAAATGGCTGTTAAAAACTCGTTCTTAAAAATTTTGTTTAGTGTAATAAAACTCTTCTTTTCTGTAAAAGAAAATTTATCAAATAATCTTGGTGAGATTAGTTCGGTTCTTATTATAAGACAGCACAATCAATTAGGAGATGTTTTAGTCGGAACTTCATTTGTAAGAGCAATTAAAGAAAAATATCCCGATGCAGAAATTAATTTTGTATTAAGTCCACAGAATTATAAAGCTTTGGTGGGCAATAAAAATATAAATTCATTTTTTGTTTTCGATAAGAAAAAGCTTTTTAATATTTCGTATTTACTATCTTATATAAAATACTTGAGAAAAGGTTATGATTGCTGTTTTGTGCCTGTAACTGTATCAATTTCTTTTACAAGCAATTTTATTGCACGAATTTCCAAATGCAAAATTAGAGTTGGTGCCAATTCATTAAACGGAGAAATAAACACATCAAACTTTCTGTTTGACAGAAGGGTTGACCTTGACTGGCGAAAATATCCCGATTCTCATTATGCTGATAGAATTTTAGATTTGATTCGTCCTTTTGGATTTGATACAAAAAATTTTAATACAGAAATATTTTTTGATGAAGTTCATCTTAAAGAAGCAGAGAGATTTATATCGTCAATAAAAAGAAAATCTGAAAAAAGTTACGGAAATAACACTGAAAACAAAATAATTGGAATTCACCCCGGAGCAGGAAAACCTCAGAATATTTGGAATCTTGATAAAGTTATTACTTTAATTGAAAAATTAAAATCAGATTATTGTTATAATTTATACATTGAAGGAACTGATGCAGATAAAAATGAAATGGATTATATAAAAGCACGTTCTTTAATAGAAATTCACGAATTCAGAAATAAATCAATTCAAGAAACTGCGGCATTGATTGAGTTAAGTGATTTATTTATAACTACTGATACGGGAACAATGCACATTGCCGGTTCAACTAAAACAGCGGTGATTTCTTTATTTGGACCAACAAACCCATATAACTGGGCTCCTATTGGTGAAAACAAATATTTTATACGCAAGTCAGATTTAATTGACGATATTGAAGTTGAAGATGTAATTAAATTAGTACAAAAAATTTTAACTAATTATTGATTTTTCTATAATTAGTATTTTCTTTGTGTCTTTGTGTCTTGGTGCCTTCGTGGCATTTATTCCTGCCACAAAGACTCTAAGACACAAAGGTCTTGACTTTAATAATATATTAATCAACTTATTGTTTAAGGTGAACTAATAAATGAATAATAGAATAGCAGCTATAGATATAGGTACTAACTCCTTCCATCTGGTAATTATTGAACTGCTGCCAGATGGAAAATTCAAACTTTTAGATAAGCAGCGTGAAGTTATGAGATTAGGAATCTCAAGTGGAGATAATCTAAATAAAATATCTGCAAGCGAAACAAAAAAAGCGATTGAAATTCTAAAATCTTATAAAAAGTTAGCTGAGCATTACGGAGCAACAATAAGAGCTGTTGCAACAAGCGCAGTCAGAGAAGCTTATAACAAAGATAAATTTATAAAATCAGTTAGAGAAAAACTTGGAATTGATATTGAAGTAATTGATGGCAGAACAGAAGCCAAAATGATATTTTATGGAATGTCGCAAGCTTTGGATATTAAGAAAAAAAAGGTTCTTTGTATTGATATTGGTGGCGGAAGCTCTGAGTTTATTTATGCTGATAATAATGTTCCCATTGTTACGGAAAGTGTCAAAATTGGAGCAGTAAGACTAAGTAAAAAATTTTTCCCTGATTTTATCCTTACAGATGAAGCAGTCAAAGCTTGTCATTCATATATTTATGCTCAACTTAGTTATGTGAGATCACTAATAGAAAACAAAAAAATTGAACAGGTTGTTGGTGCTTCAGGCACTATTGTGGCTGCTGCAATTTTGATACAGGAAAAATTTAAAAAGCCAAAAGTAAAATCTTTAAACGAACTTAGTTTTAATTCACAAGAGCTTAACACAGTTTATGAAGAGATTTTGAGTAAAAAATTCCCATCTGAAAGAAAAAAGATTTTGGGAATGGAAGAAAAACGAGCAGATATTATTCCTGCTGGTTTAATTATTCTTAAATCAATTTTTGATTTATTTTCAATTAATAATATAACTATTTCTGAATATGCTCTTCGGGAAGGAATTGTTTTAGATACAATTAAAAACTTTAGCAATCCTATTCTTGAAGTCTGATAATCTTTAACGACAAAGAAATGAATGATATAAGAAACTTTTGTATAATCGCTCATATAGATCACGGCAAATCAACAATAGCAGATTGTCTTTTGGAAAAGACGGGAGTTGTATCCGCCAGAGAAGCTGTGGATCAGATTTTAGATGATCTTGAATTGGAAAGAGAACGAGGAATTACGATTAAATCCCACGCAATTCAGATGCATTATAAAGCCGGAAATGGAAAACTATATACATTAAATTTAATTGATACTCCAGGTCACGTTGATTTTACTTATGAAGTCTCTCGTTCACTTGCTGCTTGCGAGGGAGCAATTCTTGTTGTTGATGCTGCTCAAGGTGTTGAAGCTCAAACTATAAGCAATCTTTATCTCGCTATAGATGCAGGATTAGAAATTATTCCGGTTATAAATAAAATTGATTTGCCAAGCGCAGAAATAGATAAAGTCTCTCAGCAAATTATTGATTTGATTGGATGTAATAAAGAAGATATAATTTTAGTTAGTGCTAAAACAAAAATAGGAATTGAACAACTGCTTGAAGAAGTTGTCAAAAGGATTCCACCTCCAGTCGGTGATGCACAGGCACCTCTTCAGGCATTGATATTTGATTCTCTTTTCGACTCTTATCGTGGAGCAATTGCTTATATAAGAGTAGTTAATGGAGTTTTGAAAACCGGTGATAGAATAAAGTTTATGAAAGTAAATAAAGAATTTGACGCAGAAGAAATTGGAATTCTGGGACTTAAAAGAATAAAATCGGATATTCTCTCTGCTGGTGATGTAGGTTATCTGATTGCCGGAGTAAAAGATGTTCACGATACCAAAGTTGGCGACACTGTTACTCACGCAAAAAAAGGTTCGACAGAGCCCTTGCCTGGATATAAAGAAGTTAAGCCAATGGTTTATAGTGGACTTTATCCAACAAACTCAGATGATTTTGAAGATTTAAGAGACGCACTTGAAAAATTCAGATTAAATGATTCGGCTTTGGTTTATCAACCCGAAACCTCTGCAGCTCTTGGATTTGGCTTTCGTTGTGGATTCCTTGGCTTGCTTCATATGGAAATTGTACAAGAAAGATTACTACGTGAATATAATCAATCCATAATCACAACCCTTCCAAACGTTGAATATATTGTTTACACTAAAAAAGGATTAGAAATAATTGTAGATAACCCTGCGGAAATGCCTCCTGCAGGAGAGATTGAACGTGTAGAGGAGCCTTATATGAAAGCACAAATTGTTACTCCATCGGAATATGTTGGTAACATAATGAAACTCTCAATGGATAAAAGAGGAGTTTATAAAAATACAACTTATATTGATCCGACCCGTGCAGATTTACAGTATGAATTCCCGCTATCAGAGATAATTTTTGATTTTTATGATAAACTAAAATCTGTTACTCGAGGATATGCATCTTTTGATTACGAATTTATTGGTTATCGGGAAAGTGATTTAATAAAACTCGATATACTTATTAACGGCGAGCCAGTTGATGCTCTCTCTATGATTGTACACCGCTCAAAAGCCTATTATTGGGGAAGAAAAGTTTGTAGTAAATTGAAAGATTTAATACCACGTCAACTTTTTGAGATAAGCATTCAAGCATCAATCGGAACGAAAGTTATATCTAAGTCCGTTGTTAAAGCTCTGAGAAAAAATGTTCTTGCTAAATGTTACGGCGGAGATATTACAAGAAAAAGAAAATTGCTCGAGAAACAAAAAGAAGGCAAAAAGAGAATGAAACAAGTTGGTAATGTTGAAATTCCTCAGGAAGCTTTTCTTGCAGTACTGCAGATTGATGAATAGTACAATCTAAATTTTCTTGTAAAGTGAAAAAGCTTTTCTATTTATTCCTGACTTTTCTTTTTTTAATCATTATTTTCAAACTATTTTTCTTTGATGCTTATTACATAGCCTCTGATTCTATGAAAAATAATTTATTGGTTGGAGATTATATTATTGGAAATAAAGCAGCTTACAGAATAAAAACTCCAAACCATATTCCATATACAAACAAGAAAATCCCCTCTTACAGTTTATTGGAATTAACTAAACCCGAAAGAAATGATATTATTGTGATAAGATTAAATGAGTTTTTAGTCAACCAGAATTATTCTGATAAAGATTTAATAAAAAGAATTGTAGGCTTACCCGGAGAAACTTTTCGTTTATCTGATAATAAAATTTTTATTGATGATAAATTGATTGATAACTTCTTTTTTATAGCAGATGATACTTCCAATTTGTATGGAGATATTAAAATTTTTAATTATCCCGGGAAAAAGTTTTCATATATGGATTATGGTCCGATAAAAATTCCTGCAAAAGGCGATACGATTGAAATTAATTCCGGAAACATTAAGTTCTGGCAGCCCTTGATAAATTTTGAAAGTCAAGGTAAATATATTAGTAATGAAGGAACGGTTATAACTTTTCAGGGGAAACCGTTTAATAAGTATGTTATCAAAGAAAATTATTATTATGTTTTGGGTGATAATATCAGAAAAAGTGTTGATAGTAGAATTTTGGGCTTTATTCCTGAAAGCGCAATTGAATCGAAAGTAATTATGATTTATTTATCTCTCGAGCCGAAGTTCGATAGTTCTTCGTTTGATTTTTTTCGAAGAATCAGATTTAACAGAATATTCAAATTTTTTAATTAAAGATTACTAAATGAAACTAAAAGTCATTTTACTATTTGTTTTCCTTTTTACTACTTTTAATTTATCTCAGGACAAATACTTTATCTATTTCACAGATAAAGAAATTCCCTCAAACTCACCTTTACAAAAAACTTCTCAGATTTATAATTCAGCACTTTCAATTCTCTCAGAAAAATCAATTGAGAGAAGAACAAAGCATAGTAATGAAATTATCTCCTTTGAAGATTTACCTGTAAAGAGCGATTATGTTCAAAAGCTAAAAGACTTAGGGATTGAAATCAGGCATATCTTAAATTGGTTTAACTGTGTCTCAGCATTCATCCCAAAAGAAAAATTAGATCAAGTAAAGTCACTGCCATTTGTAGAAAAAGTTGAACTTGTGAAAGGATTATCATTTATTAAACCTTTTGACAATTCCATTTTGAATAAAAGCTTTTCAAACTATGGTTCTTCATTTACCCAATTGAACCTTTCTGATATACCAATTGTCCATTCAAAAGGAATTACTGGTAAAGATGTTTTGATAGGAGTGCTTGATACCGGATTTGATTGGGAAAGACACGAAGCGCTGAAAACCCGAAGAATTATTGCAGAATATGATTTCATCAATAAAGACACAATAACTGCTAATCAGACGGGTGATCCTCCTGGACAAGATTCACACGGAACTTATGTTTTATCAATTATAGGTGCTTATAAAGACAGCACTTTAATAGGTTCAGCTTTTAATAGTTCTTTTCTACTTGCTAAAACAGAAAATATTGCAAGCGAAACAAATATCGAAGAAGATGACTATGCTGCAGCGTTAATTTGGATGGAAAATCTTGGAGTTGATATTACTACAAGTTCTCTTGGATATAGTGAGTTCGATCCCGGCAGCAGGTCTTATACTTACAAAGATATGAACGGGAAAACAACAATAGTTGCCCGTGCATTAGAGATTGCTTTTAAGAAAGGTGTAAGCACATTCACTTCAGCCGGTAACGAAGGAAATACAAATTGGAAATATATTATCTCCCCCGCAGATGCCTTTAATGTAATTTCTGTCGGTGCAGTTACTTCTCAAAATCAGCTTGCAAATTTTAGTTCTCGCGGACCCACAAGTGATGGAAGAATCAAACCCGAAGTTGTTGCGATGGGTGTTTCTGTTTTTGGTGCATTATCAGGGACAACTAATCAATATCTGACTGCAAGTGGCACTTCTGCTGCGGCACCAATAGCTGCCGGAGTTGGTGCGTTACTTCTTTCAAAGTTTCCTCATTTAAAGAATTATCAATTACGAAATATTATCCTTGAATCATCTGCAAATTCTGATAATCCAAACAATCAAATTGGATATGGTTTAATCTCAGCAAAAAATGCAATAGAGTTCCCTAATCTTCAATTACAGAATAATAATTACCTGATCAACAAAGTCATTTTTAACGAGAACAAAAATCCTTCAAGTACACGTTTAAATCTCTCTGTAAATAACTCAGACTTTAAAGAATATAATTATTCCTTTTATTCTGATGACACGTATCAGTTTTTGCTTCCTAAAATGAATCTGGGTGATGAAGTTAAATTTTATTTCACCTTCCAGGATAGTCTTGGAAATATTAATCGAATACCACAAACGAAAAATTTCTTTCTTGAATATGGAGATTACAAAATTAGATTAAATATTGAAAAAAAATCTTCAAACTATTCAAGAATAAGCGAAATATATCCCAATCCTTTTAATCCGGCTGAACATTCAGTCGTAAGACTAAACTTTAAATCATTAGGAAACGAAAATGTTAAAGTCAATATAATAGATGCTTCAGGTCAGAAAGTTAAAGAGTTTTCTTTTTTGAGCTCTTTAGGTGAGAATATTATTGAATGGGATGGCATTTCTGAGAAAGGATTTTTGTGTGCAAGTGGGGTTTATTATTTTTTAATTTCAATTAATGAAGAAAAATTTGGAAGGAAATTAATTTTAATTAAATAAACAAATAATTTATATGGCTAAAATATTAAACACCTCTCAGGAGAAATACCTTAATTCTTTCATTTCAACGAAAGACAGTTTGTTAAAAAACATCGAAGAATTTGCTGAAAAAAACAGAATTCCTATTCTTGTTCCATCCTCAGCTAATCTTCTTGAACAGTTTATAATTATGATGAAACCAAAACGTGTATTAGAAATAGGAACAGCAATAGGTTATTCCTCGATCAGAATAGCAAGATTATTAGGGAAACAATCAATTCTTCATACAATTGAAAAGAGTACAGACAATATCTTATTAGCCAAAGAAAATATTGCTAAAGCGTCTCTTCAAAATAAAATTAAGTTGATAGAGGGAGATGCATTAAGAATAATGCCCCAAATGAAAAAGAAATATGATTTTATTTTTTTAGATGCTGATAAGGAAGATTACAAAAGACTATTCGACTATTCGATGCTCTTGTTGAAAAAAGACGGAGTTATTTTTATTGATAATCTTTTATGGCATGGTTATGTGGCTGCCAAAAATGTACCTCAAAAGTATAAAAGCTCTACTAAACATATTAAAGACTTTAACAGAATATTTATGATGCAACCCTCTCTTCGTTCTGTAATTTTACCTGTTGGAGATGGAGTGGGGATTGGAGTAAAAGTTATATGAAAGATTTTTTATTAAATGAGAATTTTCTTGATGAGGCAGAAAATTTTACAGAGAAAAAGTTTACTCAAAGGTTTGCACTTTCAGAATTAATTAGAATTATTAACAAAACCAATCAGTTTGAAAAATTTAATGAACTCGTTTTTAATGCAAAGTATGTCAATGGTTTATACAGATCTATCAAGCTATCTCAAACAAATACTCAAATATCTAATATAGATCAAATTAAAAAAGATTTTATTGATAATCTTGAGAAAGTCAGTTTACTAATTAAAGAAATATTCAATATAGAAAGTAACGAGACAACGATTGAAATTTCTAAGAAATACACAGAAATTGGCGAAGTCCAATTTCAAAATTTATTACTTCTAATAGATGATTTAGACCAGATTAAAAAATATCTTAACTATTTAAAGAGAAATTTTTAAGCAACTCCCTTTGCAAGCCATTTATCAAGCGCAGCCAATAAATGCATCAGTGCGGTAATTAAAGGAGTATGCTGCGATTCATCTATATCTTGTAAAATTTCCCGATGAATATTTACATAAGCTTTGTTCAGTTGATTAACTAATGATTTGCCCTTGAGAGATAAAGAAACTTTCATATTTCTTCTGTCATTATTATCAATTTCCCTTATTACATATTCTTTTGCAACCAAACCATCAATGATTCTTGTCAGACGACTTGGGCTTAATTTCATTCTTTCGGCTATGGACTTATTATTCATTACTTCATCACTTCCAAAAAGGCGTAAACATCTGAATTCTGCCTGAGTTAAATTATGAACCTCAGCTAATCGCACTTCTTTTTCTTGGCAATTTGCTAAAAGATTGAAAGTCAAATTAGCAAGTTTTTCTGCAGTTAGATTTATATTCATTTTAACCTCTGATAAATAAAAATATTGTGTATGGCAAATATCGTTAAATGTGATAGTTTTGTCAAGATTACAATTGAATATAAAAAAAATCTTGCGATGTTATTATTTCAGAGGTTGATTGAAAACAATTTTGAAAATCAGTTATAAATTTTTCCAAGTATTTCTTTTTGATAAGCATTTTATAAAAAGCATAATTTGTGAAATAAGATTCTTCAATAAGAATATTGTATGGTTTAATCAATTTATGTAAAAATTTTATTTGGCTAAATTGAATTTTAAAGTTGATTCTCTGATACAGGGATAAATTTATTATCTCGGATTTTTCCAAAACCATCTCGGCAGATTTATAATAAGCCTTTCCTAAGAGACCAACTCCAAGTTTTGTCCCGCCGAAGTATCTAATAACAATAACAGCTGTATTCACAAGATTGAAATGGTCAATAGCATTTAAAATTCTTACTCCCGCAGTCCCGTGAGGTTCTCCATCATCTGAGTATTTTATTTTACCATTTACAAGCCGATAAGCAAAACAGAAATGAGATGCATCATAATATTTTTTATTCGATTTTGACAAAATTTTGTAAAAATCATCCTCAGAGTCAATTCTGTGTGCCTGAGCAATGAAGGAAGATGATTTTTCTTTATAAATAAATTCGTTGAACTCAGATACTGTTGCGATTTGTTCAGGAAGAGAATTCTTAAATTGGCAAAAAATGATAACGTACCTAAAATTGTGTAATTGATAAAATAGGTTCAAAAGAGCGATTACCAAATAGTTGATTTAAGAAATTTATAACCAAAAAGAAATTCTTATCAAGACTTCTGCTATGCTCGAAACAA
>Ga0308414_1000163_pt1 | contig 41140 bp, 35 predicted proteins | sample HotsprSampleOS50_FD_205667 | JGI IMG/M metagenome (GOLD analysis project Ga0308414, IMG submission 205667) | Hot spring phototrophic mat microbial communities from Octopus Spring, Yellowstone National Park, Wyoming, United States - 20090730_OS50 ... | reverse complement strand
GCGCGGCACGTTGTAGCGCGTCCCTCCGGGGCGCGGCGGGCGCGGGGCGTTGTAGCGCGTCCCTCCGGGGCGCGTCCCTCCGGGGCGCGGCACGTTGTAGCGCGTCCCTCCGGGGCGCGGCACGTTCTGCAGCCGCTGCACCTTTGCTGCCTGGCGGCCTGGCGTTAAAAAAGAGCGAGTGGGCAGGCGCGTTCCCCGGCGGCAGGTTTAGGGGTGCGCCGAGGCACGATTCGCATTAACTGCACGAGTCCTCAACCGCAATCGGAACAGGTATCTTGTGCTGTTGCTTTTTGAGATGCTTTTCTCGCTGCTTTTGCCAGCGCTGCTGCTGCTTTTTTTGCCGCTGCTCCTGCTGCCACCAGCGCAGGTGCCGATATTGACGCGAGATTTCCTGCTGGATGCGCCAGATCCAGCGCCCGATCGTACCAATCAACGGAATGCGCAAGGTGGCCCAGGAGCGAAAAAACCGCCTGCCATTGACCCGCGTCCAGCGAATGACCCGGTTGCGCTGACCGACCATGGCACTGCCCACAATGAGCAGGGGAATACCGGGAATGATAGGGAAAAGACATCCGATCAAGCCCACGGTAATGACAAGCCAGCCAAATACCGGGCGAACCATAAACCAGCCATATGGTACCAGTACTTGCAATGTAGCCAGAAGCACCACCATAATCATTGCCAGTCGCATCATCATATTGAATAATCCCTGGTATCACTACGGTGAATCGATTTTGTCATTGTCATTGTCCAGTCTTGATTAGCGAGATCAGGATCGCGCTCCAGATTGTCAAAAAAACGCTGCGCGGTTCGGCTATCAACAAAGGCGGTGGCGAAAGTGTTCAATAACTCGCTACTGGCCAGACCACTCAGGTTACCGTCCATATCACGCAACACCCGTTCAATGCTGCCGGGTTGATGCTTCTCAGCCGCAATCGCAATCTGCGCCAGTGTCTGAGGATCATGCTGGTTCAAATAGATACTGGCCCGTTGTCCTTCAGGTAGCACCTGTACCAGGTTACCCGGCAACCGTCCCCGTCGTTCTGCTGGCACGGCTGCAAACGCGGCTACATACGCTTCTTCCATATCGTCAGGCGGCGCAGTCTGTACGATAAACCGATAGCGTTGGACTATGCGCTCGACAGAGATCTGATCTGGCGCTGATTCAGCCGGATGAAAACCATCGTGGAGCGTATCATATATTCGCCCGAACTCGTACCCCTCCGCAGCGGCCTGGGCACCAAACTCAAACTTTTTGGGTGCTGGCCGTTGCTGCTCAGGCGCCGGTTCCAGACCAAAAAGGCGACGCAAGAAATTCATGCTGTACCTCCCTTGCTGTGCTGCTTGCATCCTAATACCTGGATCTTGCCGTTCTAGATTTATGGTTGACGATCACCACATCAACGCTACCACTGACCTGGGCAGTTCACTGGCCCATATATGCAGCGGTTTAGAAGGCTATCTTCCGTACTCCAACGAGACTTCATCGTGGCAGGGGTGCGGGGGCCGCAGGCCCGCGCACGTTCCCTCTCTGGTGCGGCGCAATGAAGCCGCGCCTCCTTACCCAGGGGATGTCTCGTTGGAGAAGATAGAGAACCCAAAACGACGTCAGGCAGAAGTGACAGGCTTGCCTGCGTCGGACGACGGTCATCATGGACAATGATGGTTATGATGCTCCGGTAGCTGAGTTATAGTATAGCATAGAAAACGAACGCCCATCATTTTCTTGACCGGCATTGGCAGACGTGTTATGATTCTGATAGAGAAAACTGAAGAATAGAACACGATGACGAGGACGAGTATTCTGGCTACCGCTAACAGGGAGAGAGCGTCATAGACTGGAAGCGCCTCAGTATGGAGCCAGGTGAAAACCACCTCAGAGTTGTTCTCTCAACGCCCACAAGGGTTAGTATGAGGGCACGGGTTGCGCCCGTTATAGTGCCTGCAAGGAATGCCGGTGGCTAACCGCTGTTAGCGGATGACCGTACGTTCAAAGTTGGGTGGAACCACGAATTAATCCTTCGTCCCAATCGGGACGGAGGTTTTTTATCGTTATGACAGGAGATAGATGAGCAAGCGTTATCGCCATCGTGCGCACCACTCTGGACGCCGATCATGGTGCCTGGGCACCATGATCGCACTCATAACCCTGAGTTTGATTGTGCTGGCAGTCTACATACTGTTTATGCGACCAGGTCTGGGGCACTATCTGGGGCAGCGCCTCGGTCAGCACTTGTTCGATCCGCCTCGTACCACGCCCGAACAGATCGAAGCGTGGATTGAGGATGGCGTGCCAGATGTGATCGCTGCATTGCCATCTGGTGCAGTGACGGTGACCCAGGAGCAGGTCAACCAGTATCTGGCCGCCCAACTAGAGACGATCCATATAATCGATTCGGTCACGGTGTATTTTCTGCCAGGGCAGGTGCAGGCTGATATTCAGGCCTTCGGTTTTCCGGGACGCATCAGCGCTGATCCGGGTATCCAGGATGGCCGCATTGTCTTGCATAATCCGCAGATCAACGAGCCGCTCGGTATGATGCTGTCTGCCGAGAGTCTGGCGGCAGCGCTTGAACGGCAGATCAATGCACAACTGGTGGCTCGGGGGCAGGTGGTGCAGGCGCTCCAGGTTGATCACGGGCAGATCACGCTGGTGATCGAGTAGCGATGGAAACAGAGGTGCATGTTCGTCCGCAGAGTCAGTCTATCAGGATCCGTCACAGTATGGAGGCACGGCTTGAGCCGGGGGCAACCTGGCGTTGCCTGATAAAAAATTCCGGTCGTATGCATAGTCGGCGTACATAGTTCATATGTATCGGCCAGGTCTCCACTGTGCGCGAATTTGCATTGTATAAGTAAACGTTAGCAGCCGGGATCAGCCTGCAGCTAGAGCGTGACTCCCGGTGTAAGCACTTAGAGAAAGGTAACCCTATATGCCTGTCGATCCCAATCAAGATCCCTACTATCGGTTGCGTCACTCAACCGCGCATGTGCTAGCGCAGGCCGTGCTGGAAATTTTCCCGGAGGGCAAGATCGCTATTGGCCCACCCGTTGAAAACGGTTTTTACTATGATTTTGATCTGCCTCGCGCTCTGACGCTGGAAGACCTGGAGGACATTGAGCAGCGTATGCGTCGGATTATCAAGGGTAATCATCGCTTTGAGTACCGTATCGTCAGCGCAGATGAGGCCTGTGCGCTGTTTAAAGACCAGCCCTATAAGCTGGAACTGATCGAAGGCCTGAAGAACGGCCAGGATGAGTATGGCGATACTGGGACAGGCAACACCGTCATCTCAACCTATCGCCATGACACGTTTGAAGATCTGTGTCGCGGCCCGCACCTGGAACATACTGGTCAGATCGACCCGCAGGCTTTCAAGCTGATGAGTATTGCCGGGGCCTACTGGCGTGGCGATGAACGCCGCCCTATGCTGCAACGCATCTATGGCACGGTCTGGAACAATAAGGACGAACTTGATCAGTACCTCTGGCGGATCGAAGAGGCCAGAAAACGCGATCACCGCCGACTAGGCAAAGATCTTGACCTTTTTAGTATCACTGATGACGTGGGCGGAGGGTTGGTTCTCTGGCATCCCAGAGGGGCGATCATCCGCATGATCATTGAGGATTTCTGTCGCCAGGCTCACGTGCAGAACGGCTATCAGTGGATCTACACCCCGCATGTCGGGCGGGCCAGCCTGTGGGAGACGTCGGGGCATCTGGGATTTTATCAGGAGAATATGTTCGCACCAATGGAGATCGAGCATGAAATCTACTATGTAAAACCCATGAATTGCCCATTTCATATAGCGATCTACAAGACTCATCTCCATTCATACCGTGAGTTACCGATTCGTTATGCTGAAAACGGTACTGTCTATCGTTTTGAACGCAGTGGCGTGTTGCATGGGTTAACCCGCGTGCGCGGCTTTACTCAGGACGATGCCCATATTTTCTGTCGTCCAGATCAGATTGAGTCCGAAATTAGTCAGACCCTGGCTTTCTCGCTGTCAGTGCTACGGGCGTTTGGTCTGACCGAATTTCACGCCTATCTGGCAACAAAGCCAGAAAAGTCAGTGGGTGACCCGTCTGACTGGGAGCGAGCGACGGATGCACTGCGTCAGGCGATTGAAACCCACGGACTGCCCTATACCTTGGATGAGGGTGGTGGCGCGTTCTACGGGCCGAAGATTGATCTGAAGTTGAAAGACGCGCTTGGTCGAGAGTGGCAGCTCAGTACGATACAGTTTGACTTCAACTTGCCTGAGCGCTTTGATTTGAGCTATATTGCTGAGGATGGGTACCAGAAGCGCCCGATCATGGTGCATCGAGCGCTTCTGGGCAGCATGGAGCGTTTCTTTGGGATTCTGATCGAACATTATGCCGGTGCCTTCCCGCTGTGGCTGGCCCCGGTGCAGGCTGTATTGATCCCGATCACCGACCGACACCTGGACTTTGCGGTTGATGTTGCACAACGACTGCGGGCCGCCGGTCTGCGAGTGGAGGTCGATCAGAGTAAAGACCGTATGCAAGGCAAAATCCGGCGCGCTCAGTTGCAAAAAATACCGTATATGCTTATAATCGGTGATAAAGAACAGGCGGCTGATACTGTCGCCGTGCGCATGCGGTCAGGCGAAGATCTCGGTACGCTTGCGGTTGATGCATTTCTTGCGCGTGCGCAAGCAGAAGTGGCGGCACGTACGTGAGAAATGAACACAGGGAGCCATAGATACGACGGAAGGATGTCCGGTTATGCTTTGTCCGCCGTGTCTATGGCTTTTTGTGTGTGGTTTGATTGAGCCGGGTTGTTCTCTTTGTGGGTGATCGAGGAAATACTATGGGTCGATTTGCTCTCGGCTTTATGATTGGTGCCACACTCAGCGCAACGGTGGTGCTCCTGCTTATTCCCGAATCCGGCAAGGATTTGCGTCAGAAGATGGCAGCGCGGATACATGCCGCAATCGAGGCAGGCCAGGCGGCAGCGATGATGCACGAGCAGGAATTGTGGGACGATTTTCGGCAACGGCTGCGTGAGCAGCAAGCACCCCCATCGCCGCCATCGCCATCGCATACCTACCCACCGTTGCCACCGCAGTTTTCCGATTGGTAACAATGGACGCGGTTGCAGCTCTGGCCAACAAATCAGCTTGAGGTGCGCGAAAGGGTCGGTGATATAGGAATGGATGCAGAAATTATTGCGATTGGGACAGAACTACTGCTCGGTGCAACGGTTGATACCAATAGTGCCTATCTCGCCAGCCAGTTGGCAACCGCTGGCGTGAATGTGTTTCGCACATCGGTTGTGGGCGATAATATCGGGCGTATTGCAGCGGCGATCAACGAGGCGCTGGCCCGCGCTGATCTGGTGATCTGCACCGGCGGTCTGGGGCCAACCCGCGATGATGTGACACGTGAGGCAGTCGCACAGGCGTTTGATCGCCCGCTGGAATTTCATCAGGAGCTGCTTGATCAGGTTGCTGCCCGCTTTGCGGCATTTCGACGCCCGATGAGCGAGAGCAACCGCCGCCAGGCCTACCTGCCGCAGGGGGCGCGGGCGATTGAGAATCCACGCGGTACTGCGCCCGCCTTTCTGCTTGAGGATGAGCGCGGCACGGTAATTGTGCTGCCCGGTGTTCCCCACGAGATGCGCTTTCTGTTCGAGACTGCCGTGCTGCTCTATCTGCGCAATGAGCGCGGGGTACGCGATGTTATTTTGACCCGCACGTTGCACGCAACTGGCCTGGGTGAGAGCGTTATTGGCGAGCGCATCGCTGATTTGATGGAACAGGCCAACCCGACCCTGGGGATTTCCGCCAAACGCGCCCGCTATGAGTTGCGTATGGGCGCGAAAGCAACCAGTGTCGAGGAAGCTACTGCTATGCTGAACACACTGGAGGCCACGCTCCGTGAACGGTTGGGTACCTATCTGATTGGCGATGAGCCGCTGGAGCAGATGGTACCACGGTTGCTGGCCGAGCGTCAGTTGACGCTGGCGCTGTATGAAGGTCATATCGCCGCGCCAATCTATCACGCCCTGAGCGCGATTTCACAGGGTACGGCACTGCTGCGCGGCGTTGTAATACACCCCCTGGACGAAGCCGCCGATGAAGCTGCCTCGGTTGCGCTGGCGTTAAGCGGTGCGGCCAATGTGAGCAATCGCTGGCGCAGCACCCTGGGGTTGGGTATGCAAGCTGCCAGCACTTCCAACGAGTCCGGTTTTACCGCTGTAAGTGTGGCGCTGGTCTTCCCTGGTGGTACCCGCCAGGCGACACGCTATTTTGATCTGCGCCAGCCTGACGGATGGGGCTTTGTGAGTACTCTCGGTCTGGAGACGTTACGCCGCTATCTCCTGGAGAAGGATGATCCCGACGCTCGTCAGGTGTAACAACACAGTGTGAGCAGCGCTGGTGTCCCGGAGTGCTGCTCGTTGGGACAAAGAATGACCCGAATTATGGATAATCATGTCGGCTATCTGGTATTATTGCCCGTCTATACTGTCAGTATTGCTGCCCTGAAATACAAAGGAGGTAACAAATTGGATATCGGACGTGCGTTCGGATTTATTACCGAGGATGAAAGCTGGATCAGCAAGATCTTGATTGGCGGCTTGCTGCAAATTATTCCGATTGTGGGTCTCATTGCACTGCTTGGCTATACCTTTGAGGTGGCACGGAACGTGGCCCAGGGCCGTCCACGCCCGTTACCAGACTGGAGTAACTTTGGTGACAAACTGGTGAAGGGGTTGTATGGACTGGTGATTAGCCTGGTCTATGCTATTCCGATAGCAATCCTCATATTTATTTTATTTTTTGTCATTGCTCTGGCTGGTGCAGCCAGTGGTGATAGTGATGCGGCCGGTGGTGTGGTGGCCTTGCTCATACTGTGCCTCTATCCGCTATTGTTTGTCGTCGCTCTGGCTGTTCAAATCCTGGTTTTTGCGGCCTATGTGCGCTTTATTCAGACGGACAGCCTGGCAACGGCACTGCGGTTTGGTGAGGTGCTGGGAATCGTGCGTGCTACCCCAGGTAGATGGGTCATAGTATTTCTGGTCTACCTTCTCTGTGCCCTGGTGGGAGGCCTGGGTAGTATTGCCTGTGGCATCGGTGCGCTGTTTACGCTGGTCTACAGCCAGGCTGCGTTTGGGCATGTACTCGGGCAGATCATTGTGCAGATGGGGGGTATGGGAGCTGCCAACCAGATGCCACCAGGTTATGGGTCACGAATGTATCAATAGTTCATACAAGGGGGGATGATGAATACACGTGCTCTGCTCATTGCCAGTGGTATTGCCGGGGCGGTTATGGCTTTATTGTCAAATTTACCATTGATTTCATTGGGTAATTGCGTGATTTGTATGTGGCTATGGGGTGGTGGTATTCTGGGTGCCTGGTTGTATCCCCGCTTCGATCTTGAACGGGCCCCAATGACTGCCGGAAGAGGAGCGATCATCGGTGTAGTGAGCGGAGTGATCGGGGCTATTCTGAGTACGCTTCTGGCGGTACTATTTAGCGGTGCCAGTGTCGAGGCACTCAGGGCTGTGGCTGACCAGATCGATGATCCAGAAGTACGCGAAATGGTGCGGGCTATTGGTACCCCTGGTACTGTCTCTGCGATGGTACTGGTCATCAACATTATCGTTTATCCGCTCTTTGGTACGCTGGGGGGCGCAATTGGGGGCATGATACTGGGACGGCCATCTGCCCCACCTGCCCCACCTGCGTCGATGGTATAGGAGAGACGCTGTGCCAGCTAGACTACGTGATGCATATGATATGCGTGAATTCATGTATCCTGCGAACTGGTTGACTCTGGCACGCTTGCTGTTGCTTGGACCAACTATCTACTACCTGCGGCGGTCAAATGGCCGCTGGCCGGCGTTGATCTGTATGGCGGTCGCTCTGGGTACCGATGCGGTTGATGGGCCGCTGGCACGCTACCGGGGTGAAGTATCTCGTCTGGGTCAGATTCTTGACCCGATTGCCGATAAGCTGGTGATTGATGCCACGGCGATCACGCTATCACAGACGCGGGGGTTTCCATGGTGGATCACCGGCTTGCTCCTGTTCCGTGATGTGAGCATCTTGCTGGCGGCACTGCTGATCTATCGCCGTCACGCGCAGATCAGTACCGCCCGGCTCGCAGGCAAGGCGACGACTGTGGCGCTCACGGTGGCAGTGTTGCTCTATACCGCCGATGGTGAGCGGAGCGGCAAGCCAGCCCTGTATATTGCCCTGCTACCCTTTGGTCTTTCCTTCTGGCAGTATGGACGGATGTTTGTGCGATTGATGCGTCAGTAGGATATTCTCGACATATCCTCGATTATGACCGGCACGGCGGTGCGTACCATTGGTACATGAGCAAAGGTATCTGGTCGCAGTGATACACGGTAAAATACCTCTGCACGAATGCTGTCTGCGCTGCCATGGATACGGTGCGGCGTGTGGCTGGTGGTTCCGGGCCAACCTGTGCGCTCTGCTCGAACGCTCCTGTGGTAATGCGCGGGCTGGCCTGTTTCATCCACCTCAGGATGACCTGGTACCTACGCCGGTGAAACGTACCCGCCTGGATACCTACAAAAACGCATACCTCAGCCCCTGTATCGGCACACTTACGATGCTCGATTTTCCTTCAGCAGATCGCGGATTTCGGTTAGCAGTTGCACCGTCACTGAATCTTCTTTCCGTACCTCCTCCTCTTTTTTGCGCGTAATCAAACGCTGTTGGATCTCGTTCACGCTGCGCACAATGAGGAAAATGACAAACGAGATGACCAGAAAGTTGATGATCGCCTGGATAAAATTGCCATAGGCGATCTGGGCTTCGCCCACGCTAATTGCCAGGCCGGTGAAGTCGATACCACCAAGGAAAATACCGAGAATGGGAGTGATAATGTCTACGACCAGCGAGTTGACAATCCCAGTAAAGGCAGATCCAACAATGACTGCTACAGCCAGATCCAGAACATTGCCGCGGTTAATAAAGGCTTTAAATTCCTTGAACACGTTGTTGTTCTCCCAGATATGGGTAGTGCGAATACTCGATATAGCGCTATTCTATCACGAACAGGCAGTACACAGATGCCGTGTGCTGCCGCAGCGACCCTATTATGGCTTGCTGTATTTCTTCACAGACTGAGCAGGAGGGATTATAATGCCATAGGCACGTAGCGCAACCTGCGTGATCTGACATCCCCCCTTTTCTTGTGTAAGGGATTATGATGACGATAGTAATTGGACAGACATTTGGCGATTATCGGCTGGAAGCATGGATTGGTGCGTGTGGGATCGGGTCATTCTTTCGAGCGCAGCATATCTCCCTGGATCGCACAATCACGATCAAGGTTCTGAATGACGATCTGATGCGTATTCCCGACGCTGCCACCCGTTTCGCACAATCGGCCCGTACACTTGCTGTTCTACAACATCCGCACATTCTTCCAATCTATGAAGCTGGTGAACAGGATGGATCTTATTATCTCGTAACCGAGGCGTTGAACCTGGTACCCTGGCGACACTACATGCGTCGTCTGATGCATGCTGAGACAGTCGAGACGCTTCTGGCAGAGCTGGAGATTCTCGGTGCAGCCGTTGATGCTCTCGCCTATGTGCATAGCCATGGTATAGCCCATGGCGCGATCAGCCCGGAGAGTCTGTTGCTTACCTGTCGTTCAGGTACCACGGTGGACGATGAAGCGTATCTGCTCAAGCTACACGATTTTGAACTGGCGCAGATGGTGTCGGGTGAGACGCTGATAGAGATCATTGCATCCCAGGGCACACTGGCTTATCTTGCACCCGAACAGTGCCAGGGTCGTGCGCCTGATCCACGGAGCGACATCTATGGGTTAGGCGTGTTGCTGTATAAAGCCTGTACTGGTGTGGTGCCCTATGTTATCTCTTCGGTCAACGAGGCGCATAGCATTCATAGCCGCACGCTCCCAACGCCGCCGTGTGTACTCCGACCGGATCTACCATCCACACTTGAGGCAATTATTCTGCGCTGTCTGGCTCGACAACCGGAAGAACGCTATGCAACTGCCGCCGAGTTGTTTACTGCGCTGCAGTGTGTGATGCCAGCCAGAGCGTCAAAGGATGCAACTAATCAACCGGCTGCACTGGTAGCACCGCCGGTTGAATTGGTAGCCCGGGCAGTAGGCATGGTTATGCCCCAACGCTTGATGTCGCTATCGGACGAAGAACCACCACCGGTACCACCAGATGATGAGCCAGCAACGGGGATCGATGTGTCGCCAATCGCTGCACCGTCGCCCGTGTCTGCGCCTGGCGACGAACCGCATCCCACACCTGCGCTTATGCCAGGCAATGAACCGCCGCATGAACCCACGTCCATGCCGGTGCCGGTTGATGAACTGCCGCCTGTACCAACATCTGCTTCAGACGATGAGCGGCCACCCGCGCTTATGCCTGCATCTGCGTCCACACCAGACGATGAGCCGTTGGCCCCGTCTGCACCTGCCGATGAACCACCGCCAGCATCCGGGGCTATGCCGGCGTCTAACGACGAACCGCCACCCATACCTGCGTCTACCTCTGGCGACGAATCGCTGGCCACGCCAGGTGACGAACCAGTGGCCACAGGCGATCTTTCTGGTGAGCCACCACCCAGCGGAACTGATACAACCCGGATGCCGATACTACCGCCGATCAGTGCCTCGTTGCCCCAGCTCCAGATCTATGATACTCAGGGCCGACTGATACAGGCATGTGATCTCGATCAGTCGAGAGTGACTCTCGGTCGACATCCCGATAATGATATCATCCTGGATGACCCGGCTATATCACGGAATCACGTGCGGATCTACTGGAATGGTGAGCAGGTGCTCATCACTGATCTCGATTCAGGTAGTGGCACCTTCCTTAGTACGCTGCGTCTGCCCGTCTTGACAGCCTTTATCTGGCCCTGGAAGGAAGTGGTGACGGTCGGTCCGTTTCGTCTACGACTGACGCCTCCAGGTGCGATTATGCCGAGTCAGATGGCAGCCATGCCTGATCAACGATTAGCCACGCCCATACCGCCGAGTGGGAGGCACCATGAAGAACGTATTGTCATTCAGCTTGATCAGGAGGTTCTGCTGCTTACACCTGGTGTGTCAGCTACGTTGCAGTTGGTGCTCGCCAATCGCGGAAACGTCGTTGACGATCTCAGCGTGTCGGTCGAAGGTGTGCCGGAAGGGTGGATTGGGGGAGCAGCGCAGGCTATGTCGGTCGCCCCTGGTGGGTCAACACCACTGACGTTGACGATTACCGTGCCGCCTACGCCAGAGAGTTCCGCTGGTGAGTATCAGGTGGTTGTGCGTGCGTGTTCCAGTGTGAATCCGAATGAGTCCGTGACTGCTGATGCGCGCTGGATCGTGCGGCCTTTTTTTGCCAGTAGCATTGGATTGACGCCGCGTACCGCCACCGGCACTGGTTCGGCTATCTATCAGGTCACGGTACGTAATGAAGGCAACGTACCGGCCCGTTATTTCATTCGTGCCGATGATACCGAACAGCGCCTGGATTACGAGTTTACCCAGAACGATCTTACGATTGATCCCGGTCAGGCGGCAACGGTATTACTCACTGTTTCATCTCCACGGCGACTGATCGGCGTGACCCGCTCGCGTCAGTTTACCGTCTGGACAGAAGCGGCCGATGCAACAGATCAACGAGTGGCCGGGCGTTTTGTGCAACGGCCGGTCATTCCGAGCTGGGTCATACTGCTGTTGTCAGGGTTGCTACTCCTCTGGGTAGTGGTTGATATCCTGGGAGGGCAACGGGTGCCCGTCAGTCAATTTATGGGGATCAATAGATCGACCGTCACGCCTGTCCTGACCCCTGAGCCAGCCGCACCGGTTATCACCCGCTTCACGGTCTTTCCGCTCGAAGTTGCACCTGGTCAGCCAGTTACGGTAGTCTGGGATGTCGAGGGCGCGGATCGGGTGCAGATTGAGCAGTTTGGCGATGTACAACCTCAGGGTGAGCGCGATCATCGGCCCGAAGTGTCCACCGAGTATCGGCTTACGGCTTTTGCGGGTGAGTTGATGGTCACACGTGTCAAGCAGGTGATTGTCAACCCGCAGCTTGTTGTGTCAGACGAACCAGCACCAGCACCCGAGCCAACGGCGGTGCTATCACCAGACACAGCAACGCCGTTGCCGACCCCTGTACCGGTGGCGACCCCGGTGCCAACGCCCGTACCAGTAGCGACCCCGATGCCAACACCTGCCCCGGTAGCGACCTCTCCACCAGAATCGGCAGCCCTGGTTAACCTCCTGGAACTGGTAGCAGAGGCCGCTTGGTTGTCTAGTAGTGGTACGGTATTGTTTGGCGACGCGAACGAGGATCCAGCAGCAATGGGTCTGGCAGATCTGGTTGATAGGATCGTATTGGAAGATGGCGTCGAATATAATACCGTGCTGCTGATGCAGCCACCGTTGATGACCAGAGGCTTTCTAGAAGGCGAGTTCTTGCTTGATCAGCCCCTGCCAGCCAGCCAGTATTTCCTGGCCGAGATCGGCTTTGCACAGAATGCCAGTGGTGCTGAGGCACAGATACAATTGATCTTTGACAACTTTGTAATCTATGAGACGACCAAGCTACTTGATGGTGCATTGCAAAGTGTGCGTATCGATCTGTCCCCATTTGAAGACCGCACCGGGCCGCTTATTTTGCGAGTCGAGAACGGAGATGATGAGGTTATACAGAATGGGATCTATTGGGTTACGCCTCGCATTGACGATGCACCGTAATGCTATTCTGCGAGATGGAGTATCTACTCTTTTTTCGCATGCGTTAACCATGCTCAGAATTACCCACTGGATGGATCGACTAACATATAACCGAGACCGCGCACGGTCACCAGGTAGGATCGACCAATTTTGCGGCGCAGGTTACGCACATGCGAACGCAGCATTGCCTGTGCATCAGCCGGTGAGGCGGTAATATGGCCATGACTACGACGCACAATCTCTTCTGCCATCAATGCCTGATGCGGTGCTTCAGCCAGACAGCATAAGATAGTAAATTCGATGGGCGTGAGATGCAATGGTTGTCCGTTAAGAGTGGCCAGATGGCTTGCGCTATCAATCTGGAGCGCACCAACGGTCAGCACCTGCTGAGATGTGGCGCGGTCTTGCGGATCTGCGAGTTGATATGGTGCAGGTGTTGTAAGGGTTGAATATACTCTGGCCGGAAATAAATCTGCAAGCTGGGTATACTCTTCTGCAATCATACGCATCGCCGTATGGCGGCGAGTAAGTGTTGCATGCTGCTTGAGTGCAGCCGCAACGCAGTCTATCAATTCAGTTGAATCGCAGGGTTTGACCAGATAATTAAACGCGCCCCCGCGCAAGGCTGCCACCGCGGTTTCCAATGAACCGTACCCGGTCAGCAGAATAACCTCTGGCAGATAGGGTTGCATGCGGGCGACGTTCAGGACTTCAATGCCGTCGATCTCACGCATCCGAATATCGGTGATAACGACATTGAACGAGTGTTTCTGAAGATACTCCAGGGCTATTGTTCCATTATATGCGGGAAGAACGCTATACCCCGCGTCTTCCAGCACATGGGCAAGCATCTGGCGCGTTATGGTATCATCTTCAACCAGCAGAATCTGTGCTCTCATCTAGGGTCACTCCACAATAAATATAACAAGCCGATCTCAATGGTAAAGAGAAGTCACGGTTTTCGCCCGGTTCGCGCTCTGTCCTGGCTTTCGCCGGGACTCCGGTGCTTCACAACTCATTCCGGCCTGCTGTAGCTCTGTCGTGCTGGTTGCCCTGACCACAGGTAGTCCTGCACACCATAGTGATAGCTTCTGTTTCTTATGCCAACGAGGCATTGGAATGATGGACAACATACCAGATTGCCCCACTATGATGTTCGACCTTTTTCGAGAACGACAACGTCTTCCGCACCAGGCGGCTGATCCACTGCCGGAGCGTGTTGTTCAGGCGCTCGATATGGCTTGTCTGGCCGCTTTCCTTGCCTACCGGACGCTGCCGTTTCGACGGCAGCACGCAGGCGTACGCATCCCAGCAATCGCTGGAACAGACCGCACCCTGGCGATACACGGCGGGCAGCGACTCCCAGCGTTGGTGCGCGGTTGCTTCATCACGAGCTCCGATTGCGACCCCGACCATGTCGCGCGTGTCACGGTCACGGGCCAGCCACACCCACGGTTTGTTGCCTGTATGGCCCACAAACGACCAGCGTTCGTCACATGCGACGGTCAACCGGCCTTTTTTTTGGATCGAACCTGCACCTGGCGAGGCTGGTCAGCATATGTCGCGTTGACAGACGATTGCAACCAGCGCTCCGACACGCCAACGGCGCGGGCCATGCCCGCCAGGGACATGCGCTCCCGCAAGAGGCGGTCACTCAGGGCTTTCGTGTCGTCGGGAATGCGCCGATCCGGCGGGTCTCCCACGAATTGACGACGACATTCCTTGCATACATATTTGGGTTTACCATGATGAATAGACCCATTTTTGACAATCTGGTCACTGGCACATTGGGGACACTGCATCACGTTCTCCTCTCATTTTTCCGTACAGTGTACCACAGTATCACTCCTGTGTGCAGGACTACCTGACCACAGTCTCCAGGTGGGCAACCTGGACATATTGTACACAAAGATGATGGAACGACAAGATGGTATGGTATGAGACCGGCAACCTTTTAGCATTGTCCAACGTCAAAATAAAATGGGGTAATGGTTCACCCTGCCACCGCTACGCTGAGTGTCCAGAAACAGTCAGCAGCCACCTGGAACGTTATTATGAACGTGGAGCCGTCGATTGATGGTACGGTGGTGCTGACGTCAGGAGACACTCAGTTTCGTGCACCGTTTAATAAACATGGTCGCGCTGAGATCACCGACGTTGCTGAGGCCATGCTAACCGGCACCGATGGGCCAGATATACTGGTGTCGATTGAGATGTATGGGTGAGGCATCGGCGATGCTCGTGCAAACGGATAGTCTAACGCCTATGCAACGTTGATACACTCACGAACATTCCTAATAGCGGCGAGATAGACGGTACCAGAGGGGGACAGGCGCTCACGTGTTGGTTTTTTTGTTCCAATCGCATGGAGAGCGGAGGATCATGCAGTTGTCCCACGTTGGCGCCAGGCGTGGTAGAGAATGATACTGCCCGCAACGGCAGCGTTAAGCGAAGTGATCGTGCCGCGCATAGGCAAACGTACCAGGAAGTCGCAACGCTCGCGGGTCAGGCGCGCCAGTCCCGATCCTTCGGCCCCCACAACGAGCGCCAGTGGCATGTTCAGATCGACCCGGTCAAACACGAACGCCCGTTCGTCATTTTCAACGCCCACCACCCACACGTCGGCCTGTTGTAACTTCTGGATCGTCTGGGCCAGATTGTTAACAACGGTGATCAGCAGGTGTTCGGTCGCACCGCTGCTGGCATTTACCACGGCTGGTGTTACTTCGGCGGCCCGGCGGCCCGGTAGAACAACCCCATGCACACCAACGATTTCGGCAGTACGCAGCAAACTCCCCAGGTTCTGCGGATCTTGCAGATGATCGAGCAATAGCAAGAGAACCGGCTCCTGCCGTTCTGCCGCGCATTGTAGACAATCTTGCAGATCAACATAGGGATAGGCTCCGGCCTCAAGGAGCACACCCTGATGATTAACGTCGCGCAGACGTTTATCAATGACGTGCCGCTCAACATATGAAACCGGCGTGTGTGATTGTTCGGCCAACTGGACAATCTCATCCAGGATGCCGCCTTTTGGCGAACCGCTGGCAATGAACAGGTCTTTGAGTGTACGTCGTCGAGCGGCCAGCGTTTCTCGAACCGCGTTGCGTCCGTAGAGTAGATCCATAGTGTTCTTGATATTATACCGAGACTTCACCGCAGCCGTGGCGTGGGAGCCGCAGGCTCCCGCGCATGGTTCCTTCCTCGTGCGGCGCGGCTTTGCCGCACCGGATACAGTGGTTTCGGCAGGTTGAAGCCGCATCACGCCTTCCTACCCAGGGGATGTCTCGTTGTAGTGTTCATGACGGGAGCAAAACGTCTTTGTGACCTGCCGTAGCGGGGAAAAGACCGTCCTTTGTAGCTCATTTTTCGCCTACGGCGAAAAATGAGCTGTAAAAAACAACGAAAGTAGTGCTCTGCCGCAGGCGAAAGGCGAACTGACTATGCGACCACGTACCTCATGATGTTTATAGTGGAATGACGTACATCGTGATCCACGGTCAATCATCGGTGATCACATACCCAACGCATCTTTAATGCGCCCGAAGAAGCCCTCATCACGTTCTCTGCCAGGTTCGGCACCTTCCAGCGTTTTTGCGAGTTCCTGAAACAGCTTGCGCTGCTGATCATTGAGACGAGTTGGTACCACCACTCGGGCGACAATCACCTGATCGCCGCGCCCATTCTGCCGCAGGTAGGGCACGCCCTTGCCCCGCAGCCGAAAGGTCTGCCCTGTCTGAGTGCCAGGAGGAATTTTGAGCCACTCGGTGCCATCTACGGTTGGCACTTCGATCTCATCGCCGAGCGTGGCCTGAGCCACATTGAGCCGTAACTCCAGGATGATATCGTTGCCATCACGCACAAAGTAGGGATGGGGATCAACATTGAGGGCTACATACAGATTGCCATGTGGCCCGCCGCGCGGCCCGGCTTCACCCTCGCCCGTAATGCGGATCTGCGAATTACTATCGACGCCGGCAGGAATTTTAACGGCAAGCGTGCGTGTCTGGCGCACACGCCCCTCACCGCCACACGCACGACACGGAATGGGGATGACCTGCCCGGTACCACCGCAGGTATCGCAGGTTGTCACCGTAACCATATTGAAAATCGGTGCCCGCTGGCGAATCTCGCCTGTGCCGCCGCAGCGTGGGCACCGTACCGGTTCGGTACCCGGCTCTGCACCACTACCGTGGCAGGCCGAACATGTCTCTAGACGCTGGAACTCAATCTCCTTCTCACAACCAGAGATCGCCTCCTCAAACGAGATGCGCAGGTTATAGCGCAGGTCAGCGCCGCGCTGGGGGCCACGTTGGGTACGACCACCACCCGTGCCCATACCACCCTGACCCCCAAAGAAGGCATCAAAGATTGTACTGAAGGGATCACTGCCTGCAAATGGATCAAAACCCGCACCACCACTACCGGGCATGTTGTGTCCAAAGCGATCATACATCGCTCGCTTCTGGTTATCTGAGAGTACTTCGTAGGCCTCGTTGATTTCCTTGAAACGTGCCTCGGCGTCGGGTTCCTTATTCACATCCGGGTGATACAGGCGCGCCAGACGGCGAAACGCCTTTTTAATTTCGTCAGGAGAGGCATTGCGTTGTACACCCAGCACTTCGTAATAATCACGTTTCGTGCCCGTTGTCATGGTCTATCCTTCATCAATCGTGAGTATGTTGCTATTATTCGTTCTTGAATTCACTACCAAAAACACTCTTATCTTGTGGATTATTTGTGCCAGTACCGGTGCCATTGGTTGTACCAGCTTCATCGCTGGCACTATACAGTGCCTGAGTTACCTTCTGTAAAGCTACTGACAGTTCGGCCGTTTTGTTACGAATAAGCTCGATATTATCACCGTCCAGCACAGTACGCAACGCCGCAATTTTATCCTCAACCTCGGTGCGGGTCAGGTCATTCACACGCTCGTCGGCCTCGCGCAAGGCTTTCTCAGCAGCATAGATCATACTATCGCCAGCATTACGTACAGCGATCTGCTCGCGGCGCAGGTTATCTTCTTCGGCATACTGCTCAGCCTCCTTAATCATCTGCTCAATTTCGGCTGGCGAGAGGCCAGAAGAAGCGGTAATCGTAATGCGCTGCTCTTTGCCGGTGGCCTTATCCTGCGCCGAAACGCTGACAATGCCATTGGCGTCAATATCAAACGTCACTTCAATCTGGGGAACGCCCCGTGGCGCGGGGGGAATACCTGACAATTCAAAGCGCCCCAGCGTCTTGTTGAAGCGTGCTTCGGCGCGTTCACCCTGAAGGACGTGAATTTCAACGCTGGCCTGGTTATCACTGGCGGTAGAGAACACCTGGCTTTTTTTGGTAGGAATGGTCGTATTGCGCTCAATCAACGGCGTCATCACCCCGCCCAGCGTTTCGATGCCCAGTGTCAGTGGCGTGACGTCGAGCAGCAGAACGTCGGTGACTTCGCCCGCCAGCACACCGGCCTGGATTGCCGCGCCAATCGCTACCACTTCATCAGGATTGACCGTTTTGTTCGGCTCTTTGCCAAAAAACTTACGTACGGCTTCCTGCACGGCCGGCATGCGCGTTTGCCCACCGACCAGAATAACTTCGTCAATCTGATGTGGCTTGAGATCAGCATCAAGCAGCGCCTGCTTGACCGGGGCCATACTGCGCTCTATCAGATCGGCCGTCAGTTGCTCCAGTCTGGCCCGTGTGAGCGTATAGGTCATATGCCTGGGGCCACTGGCGTCAGCAGTAATAAACGGCAGATTGATCTCGGTCTGGAGTACGGTACTCAGTTCCATCTTGGCCTTCTCAGCAGCCTCTTTGAGGCGTTGGAGTGCCATACGATCACTGCGCAAATCAATAGCGTACTCTTTTTGAAACTCGCTCGCCAGCCAGTCAATAATGCGCTGATCGAAATCATCGCCGCCCAGGTGGGTATCGCCACTGGTGGCCTTGACCTCTACTACCCCCTCGCTGAGATCGAGGATCGAAATATCAAACGTACCACCGCCCAGGTCATAGACCACAACTGTGAGATCATGACCCTGTTTGTCCAGGCCATAGGCAAGAGCGCTGGCGGTTGGTTCGTTCACAATACGGAGTACCTCCAGGCCAGCGATTTTACCAGCATCCTTGGTGGCCTGACGCTGGCTGTCGTTGAAATATGCCGGAACCGTAATCACAGCCTGCTCTACCGGTTCGCCCAGATAAGCTTCTGCATCGGCCTTGAGTTTCTGTAGTACCATGGCCGAGATCTCTGGTGGTGCATACTCGCGCCCCCCCATTATGACTCGTACATCGCCGTTGGGTGCGCTGACCAACTTGTAGGGTGTCAGCTCCTTATCGCGCTGCACAGTCGGTTCGCTAAATTTGCGCCCGATAAAACGTTTGACCGAGAAGATCGTATTTTCCGGGTTCGTGACTGCCTGCCGACGCGCTACTTGCCCCACTGTGCGTTCGCCAGCTTTATTCACAGCTACAACGGATGGTGTCAATCGTGCCCCTTCCGCATTGGGGATCACCACAGGCTCACCGGCCTCCATCACCGCAACGACCGAGTTTGTGGTACCGAGATCAATGCCGATTACTTTTGGCATACGAGAAAACTCCTGTTTTTAGTAGACAAGGTACAGATACGTGGTACCCTTCTATTATTCCGGGCTATATTAGAGATTTAACTCCAAATATAGCCCGAGACTGTCTTATCCTTTTCCCACCTTAACCATTGTGGGGCGCAGAACCCGGTCATGGACGGTATAGCCCTTTTGTAACTCCGCAATAACTTTATTTTCCTGCCCTTCGGCCTCTTCGTAGATGACTGCATGGTGGCAATTCGGGTCGAATTCTTGCCCGAGCGCCTCAATTGGTCGTACCCCCTCGCTCTCCAGAATAGCACGCAATTTCTGGTCGATCAGTTGCATCCCATCCCACCAGGATGTAGCAGCCACGTCGGGTGGCACACTTGCCATCGCCCGCTCGAAATCATCCAGCACGGGCAGGATCTTGAGAATCAGCCCGGCACTCGCATTACGAATCAGCTCGCTTCGCTCTTGCTCCGTGCGACGCTTGTAATTCTTGTAATCGGCGGCAGCACGGAGCCACTGATCCTTATATTCGGCTGCCTGAGCTTCGGCCTGTTCCAGCCGTTGCTGTAACTCGGCTTCCCTGGCGTCAATAACTGTACCAATAACGGGATCGGCTGCACTGTCCGTGTCGGTATGTTGCTGTTCAGCCGGATCTGGTTGGTAAGAGGGCTGTGCCTCTGATTGTTGACCATTGATCTGTGGTTCTTGTATATTCTGCTGTTCTGTGGTCATAGGTCTCCTCTATCTTAAGAACAGAATCAATCATTGGTTAGTACTAAGTCTGTTGTTGGTCGTAAGGGTTCGCCTGACAGGGGTTCGGCAGCCGGCCATGACCCGATAGGGTTTGCCTGTGGCAGAACAGTACGTTCCCTGCTCTCTTTCATCCGAACTCTTCGTCATCGACGAAAAGTCGGGGTAAAAACCGGCCCTTTCATGCCACTGGCGCAAAGCTAGACTGACACCGTCATCGTGTATCCCCTGGCTCATAACAGGCATTGTATGGACTGTAACGTCGTGGGTTGCACCTGTGACAGCACGCTTCGTACGATACTCGTCGTGTATTGCCCACGTTCTGTCACAAACGAAACAGAGTACCAGATAAGAAGCGTCTGTACCGAATCTGGACTGATTCGGTAACATTGTTGTTCAAGATGCGCTCATGTCCAGTCAGAACTGCTACCAACGCGCAGCATCAATATCAGTCGTGGGCAAGAAACGCTAGACCTGATCAAGAGAATGTTTCTCAATCCCATAGAGTTCGTGCAGCAGATCACTCATCACCGAGGCGATGTAACGCACGGTTGCGATTGAACGTGGGTAGGACATACGTGTGGGGCCGATGACACCAAGGACACCCGCCACAGCACCGCTGACCCCATAGCGTGACAGCACGACGCTATAGTCGCGCATTTCGTTCTCACCATGCTCACCGCCGATCACCACTTGCACGCCCTCATTGGCGAGCGCCTGGGGAATGAGTAAACTCAACCCGCGCCCACTCGTTAGAATTTCCAGGGCATGGCGCATGCGTTCAACCGCCCGTTCAGCATCTTCGGCTTTGATCAAGGCGGGAATAAATTCCGGTTGACTCAACATTTCAATCAAGCCATCACTGTGAATTTCCTCGTTGATCTGATCCTCAAACTGGTGCATGGCACGCAAAATGACTTCGAGCACCTGTTGTTCAAGTTCGTTGAACTCAGGATATGGGCGTTGTTGATCGCTGATGACCAGTTCTTCGATCTGGCTGGTTGATATATCCGCACAACGCTCGTTAATGCGGGCCGAATTGCGCCGTAGCTCCTCTTGATTGTAGACCGTATCCAGCGTCAGGGTCTGTTGCTTGACGGTTCCGTCATGCAACACGAGTACGAGCAACACAGTGGTGTCGTGAATTGCGATCAATTCCAGATGTTTGAGCCGCGACTGATATGAACGAGGTGGTGTCACCACCGATGCATTCTGGGCCGTGCGTGCCAGGATGGTTCCGGCCAGGTGAATCCACTGATCCAGTTGACTCCGCACCTGATAGAACTGATGGCGAATAGTTCGTTGTTCGGTTGGTGAGAGTGGAGTCCAATCCATCAAATTTTCAACAAAGAAGCGGTAGCCCGCATCGGTAGGGATGCGGCCCGCAGAAGTATGGAGCTGGGTCAGGTATCCGAGATCCTCGAGTGTCGCTAACTCATTGCGTACGGTAGCCGAAGAGACGCGCAGCTTATATTTGCGCACGAGCGTCTCTGAAGCAACCGGAACGGCCGTCTCGATAAACTCCTGTATCACCAGTTTGAGAATAAACTGACGACGTTCGGTGAGGATTGCCGCCATTGCACGACCTCCGCACCACCATAACACCATACGTGTACGATAGAAATAATCATGATAGACGATTAACCCGGGTTATGGAGATGATCCCATAACATCGGGAGGTGAGGTATGGTGTTGGCCTGGTCTACTACTACGTTTACGAACGCTGATTGTTAGCACTCTTGATGTGAGAGTGCTAATACACGAGATCAAAGCAGTGGCGTGCCTGATTGCACGCCATGCGTTGAATATTGTACCATGAGATCTATAGATTGTACACACCGCACCAGCGTACCTTGGCACCCGTGAGGGAACGACATTTCGCTCCTTCCGATGTGTAGGGCAACCTGGATCTCCAGCACCGATCATCTGAACGCGGGTGGGGCATCGACCCACTCCTGATGCAGGTTTTTATCCATTATCCAATGGTGAGAACGTGATATCACAAAATCTGGCCCTCAGATGGAAATAGTTACGCATGAGAGCAACGATTCTCACCTTCCTACCCGGTCTGCTGTGCTGCCACCTCGAGTAACTCATAGATGCGTGGCACCATAGCGGCTGGATTCGGATGCACACCTTCTAGGAGCAGGGCATTGTCATACAATTGCTCGGCACAGGCGATTACCACCGGATCGTCGGGATTTTTCGCAACGCGCCGTGTCAGGTGTGCAATCAGTGGATGGGCGCGATTGAGTTCGAGAATGCGCGGCGTAACTTTTGTTTCGCGGCCTAGCAGTTGATGCACACGTTGCATCTCGCGGCCAGGTGCATCCTCCGCAGACACCAGGCGTGAAGGGCTGTTGCGTAGGACTTTGGATGAACGGACTTCTTTTACCCGCTCACCCAGCGTGGCTGCAAAGCGCTCACGCAGACGCTCAAAGTCCTCATCGCTGATGCTGCTGTCGGTGGTATCGGCGGTGCCCGGCAGTTCCAGGTTAGCATCGTCAATATTGCGGAACTTCATACCCTCATACTCTCGCAGGCCCGTAAGCATAAAGCTGTCCATCACATCAGTAAAGAGCAAGACCTCGATATTGCGGGCCAGCAGCGGATCAAGATGTGGGCTATGGCGGGCCGCTTCCAGATCGCTGGCAGTCACATAGTAGATTTCTTCCTGCCCATCGATCATGCGACTCTTGTAGTCTGCCAGTGAAGTTAACTCGTCACCAGCGTGTGTTGTATGAAAGCGCAAGAGTTTCAAGAGATCGTTGCGGCCTGTAAAATCAGTAGCAATGCCTTCTTTGATGAATACACCAAACTCTTTCCAGAAAACCTTGTACTTCTCGGCGTCTTTCTCGGCTAGATCACTCAACTCGCGGATCAGGCGACTGCTCAGCGTCTTGCTAATGCGCTGGATCACCGGGTTGCTCTGCACGGACTCGCGTGAAACATTGAGCGGTAGATCCTCGCTGTCAACCACGCCTTCAATAAAGCGAAAATGGTTAGGCAGCAATTGCTTGCTATCTTCCTGGATGAGTATCTTGCGCGAATACAGCTTGATCTTGCCCTCTATCCGCCGCTCAATCAAGCCGCGCTCACGATGCATAGGCACAAACAGGATGGCATGCAGATCAACGGGTACATCCGTCGAGAGATGGATATGCAGGAGCGGCTCATCCATATCCAGGGTCAGTTGTTTGTAGAAGGTGGGATATTGCTCGGCTTCAACCTCCCGTGGTGGGCGGCGCCACAGTGCCTGCTGCTGGTTCACCCGCCGTTCTTCGATATAGATTGGAAACGAGACAAAATCGGAGTGGCGCTTGATTGTTTGCTCCAGGCGCCAGGTGTTGGCAAACTCGGCTGCGTCTTCTTTCAGGTGCAGGACGATGGTTGTTCCACGTGCCGGCTGCTCGGCTGGCCCGATGAGAAACGTATCATCACCAGTGGCTTCCCATTGGGCCGCTTCGGATCCCGGTCGATAGGATCGTGAGGTCACCGTGACACGATCGGCCACCATAAAAACTGAGTAGAAGCCGACGCCAAATTGACCGATAATATCGCTGGTGTCATGCTGCCCTTCGCGGGCTTTCTGTAAGAAGGCACGTGCGCCAGACTGGGCAATAGTGCCCAGGTTCTCAATCATTTCCTCGCGGGTCATACCGATGCCAGTGTCTTTAATTGTTACGGTACGTGCCTCGGTATCGGCACTAATCCAGATCGCCAGTTCTGCATCAGGATCAAGCACCTCTCGGTTCGTCAGCATCTCGAATTGCATCCGGCTCAAGGCATCGGAGGCGTTTGAAATCAGTTCGCGGAGAAAAATCTCCCGATCGGTATATAGCGAACGGGCCAGAATATCCAGTAACTGGCGTACCTCGGCTCGAAAAGGTACCGGGGTGGGCGTACTGGCAACGGGGGTTTCCTGTTCAATGGTCATAGCAGGACGATCCTTTCCATAACTACATTGTCAGGCACACTGGCCGGACATGGCTACATCTTTCAGTCTCAGCATACCATAAATTCATAACTTTTCAGGATGAGGCCTGCACCATACGGCCATGGATTTCGAAGAATTTGCCAACAGAGGACTGCATCATTTGTGCAGGCGTCCAGACATCGCCTGGCTGTTGCCGACAGAGTCTATAATACTAGCGTGTATGTTAAATTGATACTAGTGTTATATTAACATTGTGTTGGTAATCATCGCTTGCTTGCTCCGACTGGCTGTGCTATGCTGCTGTCAGGCATGGTTCATATCTTCTGGACACTTTCGGTCGACGAAGCAATGTCGTTCGGCAGTTAAGCGGTACCCATTCCAATGAGGGGGCTTTACTCCGCGCTCTTCCTCAGGGTTGCTTGTTCGGCCCGTGGTGGCGGTTTTGCCGTCACCCCCTTCCCCGGAAGGGGGACATTAGTCCTGGACATGGTGAACGTCGTTACGATGAATAGCCAGGTACTCGACACAGGCTCTGAATAAAGATACATACGGGAGGGTCGAGAAATGCTGTCATTAATGACGGCAATCCAGGGTGAGCAGGTCATCGGTACCCGTTCCATTGGGGTGGTCTGGAGGGGCATTACCCCTTCAGGCGTTTCTCGGGTTGCGCGGGAGCCTGTGACGGCCCCCGTATGCCCACTGGCGAACGTTCCCCAAAACGGGTACGGTCATGGCACATACACAGACAATGTCAGGTGAAGGAGCAACGATGTTATGCCGGTAACACTCAAGTCACGTCAACAACTTGAACGGCTGCGGGATGCAGGACGGCTTGTAGCTCAGACTTTTGCGATGCTACGCAAACATATTCGTCCAGGTATAACGACGGCGGAACTGGATGTGCTGGCTGAGGACTTTATCCGTAGCCATGGTGCGGAACCCGTGTACAAGGGGTATGGTGGCGTTCCGGCTAGACGTAATCGACCTGGCCGCCAGCCGTTCCCGGCTACGATCTGTGCCTCAGTGAATGATGTTATTTGCCACGGTATTCCTAGTCGTCGTCAGCGGTTGCGTGAGGGTGATATTATTGGGATTGATATTGGTGTCCGGTATAAGGGGTGGGTAGGCGACTCGTGTGTCACGTTTCCAGTTGGTAATGTCGTGGCTACCACACAACGGTTGCTCGAAACGACTGAACGGTGCCTGCTGCTAGGGATTGAGCAGGCCCGATCCGGCAATACGCTGGGTGATATTGGCGCGGCCATTCAGCGTTATGCTGAGGCTCAGGGCTTCTCGGTGGTACGCGAGTATACCGGTCATGGAGTGGGTCGTCATTTGCACGAGGAGCCGACGGTGTTGCACTACGGTGAACCACATACCGGCAGACGCTTGATGAGCGGGATGGTCTTTACTATCGAGCCGATGGTCAATGCTGGTGGCTCTGGAACGCGACTGGATCCCGATGGCTGGACGGTGCGCACGGCTGATGGTTCGCTGTCAGCTCAGTTTGAGCATGCCATTGCGATTACCGATAATGGGCCGCTGGTGTTGACTCTGCCTGATTAGATTCAGGCGATCCAGGTTTCTGTTTGAGAGCCTTTGCGCAGGTTTTTTTGGTTCTTGCAAACTGTCATGAAAGTATCACGGGATACATGAAAGGATCACGGTATACCCAACGGGAGCGACCATGGCGGCGGTGGATACCGTTCGTAACAGGCGGGATGGAAGCTGTGTTGATCGTTCGCTTCCTGGTACGCTTACTGGCAGCACGGCCTGATCATCCTGTCATCCAAACCCTGTACCAGTTGAGCGCTCCGTTGATCGCGCCGCTGAAGCCGCTTGATGCACAACAACCGCGTTTCGGGGCAATCATGGAGCTTTCAACGCTGACAATGATCGGGCTGGTGCCGCTGCTGGCCTATCTGTTGTGGCTACTGACGCATCCTGCCTTGCTGCGTGCAACTTCTGATGATCAGGTAGCGTCCTAGATAGAAGGTTTATATCGGGGGAAGGGACTCGTGGCTTGACCAGGTTCAGCGGGTGCATTGTATGTATCTGTTTCGATAGGTTGGTGTGGACGGGCCATAATCTCATACGCATCAACCGCCCACGCTCCCAATCACCAGGGGGACGCTATCGGGAAGACGTGGGGGCACAGGCCCTGTAGGTAATCGCAGCGTAAACTAGTACTACAACGAGATTTTATCTCGGCCAGGGTGCGGGGGCCTGGCGAGAGGGGAGGGAAGAGAAAACCCTCGCTCCTCACTCCTCTTCCATCACTCCTCGTTTCTCTTCCCGCGCTCTTCCCTCGGAGGGGCGAAGCCCTGCCGAGCTTCCCTACCCATGGAATGGCTCGTTGGAGTACTAGTTTCTCAAATCAGGAGCATAGCGTTTATGGATACATTGATACAGATATTGATTGTCCTGGTTGTACTCATGGTCATCAGTCTGATGGTAGCCGTGGCAGGTCTGTTGGCGATGGTGCGAAGTATCCGCAATATTCGAGTGCCGCGCGATGCCGACTTTTTTACGACGATGCGTTTTGTGCCGTTAACCCTGGTGATTTTGCTCGATTTGCTGGATTTTGCATTGGATGTGTTCTCAGCACCGGTTACCTGGATTGTGTTGGATCGGATGGGACTGCCCAATCTGCGGAATAAGGCGACAATTGAGGCCATTATTCCAGCTACTGGCCCGATTCCAACGTTTACGATTGCCTGGTTGCTGGCACGTCTCTTTGATCTGGGCATACCACCAGGAGCCTGGCCACCATCAGCTCGTTATCCACGCTATGTTGTGGAAGATGAGTATCATTCGTACCCGGTTGCAGAACAGCGGCGACGACCACCGACACGGGTTATTGATATGGATGAACCCTGACGTGGAAAGAGTACTGGGAGGGGAGTATGGGAACCACAGTTATTGAACTGGTCATCATATTGATCATTGCTGGTATTTGTGGTGGTGTGGCGCAGGCGCTCGTCGGTATGCGGCGCAGTAATTTTTTAATCTCGGTCTTTATTGGAATGGTCGGTGCCTATATCGGTACCTATCTGGCGCAGCGCTATAATTGGCCGACTCTTCTGACGCTGACTGTCGGTGCTTCAACAATGGATATCGGGTGGGTGTTTATCGGGGCGTTGTTGCTAGTGTTTGTATTACACTTAATCAACGGTTTGAGCCGCCCACGACGTGCGCGGCGTTGAATGCGAGCCTGAAAACATACCGGCAAAGTTGTGGTAAACGCACAGGCATAGGCGGGTGTTGATGGAGAACACTTCAGGGGGAGATTGTTTCGGAGCATGAGCAGGATGCCGTGCCTGTCCCGGGCTATTCTGATTCGGCAGGAACGGGCGAGCGGCCATTTGTCTCTCCTGTGGTGTCTCCTGGTTACCCGGCCGCAGCACAATAAAGGTTGGAACAAAAAACCTGCCCATAGGGCCTGGTGGGTGCTTCGTATTGGCACCCGATCTGTAACCCACCCCGCTGCTCACAGCCATAGCCCGGTATGGTGTCTGACAGATCGGGACTCAATCGGGTAGACACCATACACTGCCTTCGATAAAACAGCACGGGATCGCCGAAGTCTACCCAAGGATTGAGCGGAACGGTACTAGATTGGGTTCAGACATCATCACTATAGAGAACGGTACTCAGATAGCGTTCGCCATTGCTGGGGGCAATAAAGACGATCAACTTACCTGCATTTTCGGGGCGCTGCCCGACCTGGATAGCAGCCAGAGCTGCTGCGCCGCTACTAATGCCGACCATCAAGCCTTCTTCACGTGCCAGACGGCGGGCCATTTCAAAGGCATCGTCATTGCTAATCTGGATGACTTCATCGATCACGCTGGTGTTCAGTACATCGGGGATGAAGCCAGCACCAATACCCTGGATCTTGTGCGGCCCTGGTTTGCCACCCGAAAGTACCGGGGAAGCCTCTGGTTCAACAGCAATGGCCTTGAATGAGGGCTTGCGGGCTTTGATCACCTCGCTCACACCAGTAATCGTGCCGCCAGTACCGACACCAGAAACCAGGATATCGACCTGGCCGTCAGTATCGCGCCAGATTTCCTCAGCGGTAGTCTGACGGTGTACTTCCGGGTTGGCGGGATTCTTGAATTGCTGTGGCATAAAACCATTGGGCAAATCGCTCAAAATTGCCTCGGCACGCCGAATTGCACCCGACATCCCCTCAGTCCCCGGTGTCAGAACCAGTTCTGCGCCGAAGCCGCGCAACAGCTTGCGACGCTCAATACTCATCGTCTCTGGCATCGTCAGAATCAGACGATAACCTCTGGCTGCAGCCACGAGTGCCAGGCCAATTCCAGTGTTCCCGCTGGTTGGTTCAACCAGAACAGTTTCACCGGGGGTAATCTGCCCGGCCCGTTCAGCGGCTTCGATCATTGCCAGCCCAATCCGATCCTTGACGCTGCTGGCTGGATTAAAAAACTCCAATTTGGCAACAATCGTCGCGTGAGTTTCGTTGATTTTTCCTAATCGCACCAGCGGGGTATTCCCCACCAGGTCGGTAATGCTGTTGTAGATACGTGCCATACCTTTCTCTTTCTTGCCAGGTACTGTCATTTCACTCTCTTGTCTATTGTACTGCACTTCCAATCTAAAGTCAACTTCTTAACTTAAATATGTGTGAAATAAGGCCCGGAGGGGCGATCACCATCCCGATGTCGTGATCGCCTTTCTTCCCCGACCTCAACTTCCCACGTTGCTGTTGCTTGCCCCCCGAGGGAGAAGTGAGGGAAGAGGCGAGAGAACCCTCCCTCCTCTTCTTTGGCTTTTCTCGCCTCCCTCCTCTTCCCTCACTCCCCTCCCTCGGAGTTGGAGTATGTACAACGTGATTGTATGACTCAAATTCTTAACAAGAATTTTACATTACACATACTGAGGATCGATTACACTGGTAGCAGGCGATGATTCTCTATCAGACGTAATGTATCGGGTAGTAGGAGTATGACCCGGCATGCCGCACTGAACGCAGGTCAACGTTATATAATTATCGATACTCTTGGTGAAGGTGGAATGGGGGCGGTATTTCGTGCCCATGATCGCCTTACAGACTCTATCGTAGCGCTCAAGATTTTGACCGTTGAACCAGCGGAACTGGACATGCTCTCCAGCGCCGGTATGGATCTGCGCGTGGCACTGACTCACGAGTTTCAGTTACTGGCAACGTTACGCCATCCGCATATCGTAAGCGTCCTGGACTATGGTTTTGATGGACGTGGACAACCGTTCTTTACGATGGAATTACTTGCCGAAGCTGTACCTATTGCTGAGTACGCCCATAACTTTGACGAACAGCGCCTGTTGCCCCTCTTCTGGCAAGCGCTGCAGGCGCTGCGTTATCTCCACCGGCGTGGCATCCTCCACCGCGATTTGAAGCCCGATAATTTGCTCGTCTTACCTGACGGTACACTGAAGGTTCTCGATTTTGGCCTCGCAGCGGTACGCGCTCACTACGATGATCAAGACACCGTTGGTACGCTGCCCTACCTCCCACCGGAAGTGCTCGCCGGTGAACCCTACAGCGAAGCCAGCGATTTATATACGCTGGCGTTGATCATGTACGAACTGCTCAATAGGAGCTACCCTTTTCCCACCGATTCTCTGGATGAGTTGATCCAGGCTATTCAAACCGAGGAGCTATCGGTAGCCCATCTGCCAATCAGCCCGGAACTCCAGTCCCTGCTGTCCAACCTGCTGGCAAAGAACCGGGCCGCTCGCTATCCACATGCAGACGCAGTCATCAGTGCCTATGCACACCTGAGTGGTACTCGGGTGCCACCTGAAACCGCTGCGCTGCGGAACAGCTATCTACAGGCTGCACGCTTTGTGGGTCGTACAGCCGAGCTGGAACAGCTTACCAATGCCCTCAAAACAATGATCAATGGCACGGGATCGGCCTGGCTGGTGGGTGGCGAGTCGGGGGTCGGCAAAACACGGTTGCTCGAAGAGTTGCGCGTACGGGCCCTCGTACGGGGAGTCAGAGTGCTGCGTGCCCAGGCTACCAGCGAAGCCAGCGCTACCTACCGTCTGTGGCGCGAACCGTTGCGTTTCCTGCTGATTGATACCGTGATCAGTGATTTTGAAGCCGGTGTGTTGCTGACGCTCATACCCGATCTGGCACAGATCATTGGCCGTGAAGTGCGTCCGGCCCCGGAGGTTGAACCGCTGGCAGCACGCGATCGGCTGTTTAACGTCATAACCGCTGTGTTTCAGCGCCAGCAGCAGCCTGTTCTGCTGCTGTTGGAAGATTTGCAGTGGGTAGATGATAGTCTGGTGTTGATCGAACGCCTGAACCACAGTGTGTCTCAGCAGCACCTGTTGATCGTTGGCAGCTTTCGTGATGATGAGCGCCCGAATCTGCCGCAAGCCTTGCCCGGTATGCAGTGCATCAAGCTGGCCCGGTTACAACCGGACGAGATCGGTGAACTTACGGTGTCAATGCTCGGTGAACAGAGTGGCCGCCGCGCTGACCTGATTGCCTTCTTGCAGCATCACACCGAGGGCAATGTCTTCTTTATGGTCGAGACCTTACGTGCTCTGGCGGAAGAGGCCGGGCAGTTGCATGCCGTTGGAACCATCGCCTTGCCGGATAATCTGGTAACCGTGGGTGTTCGTGATGTCATTCAACGCCGTCTGGATCGGATTGCAGACGCTGATCTGTATCTGGTGCGCATTGCTGCTCTGGTGGGGCGGAAGCTTGATCTGACCCTGCTGGAGGTTGTGGCACCAGACATTCGTATTGATCCCTGGCTCGAGCGGTGTGCAGTGATTTTTGAAGCCCAGGGTACCAGATGGCGGTTTGCACACGACAAACTACGCGAAGGTGTCTTACAGTCCATTCCGCAGTACGAACGCAGGGCATTGCATCTGTTGATTGCTCAGACGCTGGAACAACTCTATGCCGATGACCCGGATCATACCGTACAGCAAGCCTACCACTGGGGTCAGGCCGGGCACAACGAGCGCGAAGCACACTACAGTGTCCTGGCGGGCCAGCAGGCCCTCAAACAGGGTACGGCGCAGGAGGCCCGGCGCCTCCTGGAGCGTGCTGAAACACTCCGCCCCACGTTAAACTGGACACCATTGCAACAGGCCCGTTTATCCCGTGACCTCGCCCAGGCCTACTATAATGTTGGGCGTCTCAATGACTGTCTACACTATCTGAAACAAACTCTGAATCGCCTGGCAATTACCATTCCTGATCCAGACAACGCCCAGCTATGGCTCAATCACTTGACAATGCCAACCAGTCTGCCCTTTGATGCAACGTTACGTCAGTGTGATAGTGCGGAACTGGCGCTGATCACCGATGCGGCGGTTGAACTGGGGTATCTCTATCCTGAGCAGACAAACTTTCCGCGAGCCGGGCTGCCCTATGTGGTTCTGGCCGCCCATATTCAGGCCACGACTGGTCAGTATGCTCATCTCGCCAACACCCAGGCTATTCTGGCAATGATGTTGCTCACCATTGGCTACCCCTCGCTTGCCGGCGAATATGCTGAACAGGCGCGGCAAAGCATCCAGAAGATAGATACTCCTGGCCCACAACTGGCGAACGCGCTCTCTCATCTCGCCTATTACTGGACATTCGTTGGCCGCTGGGCTGATAGTCAACGCGATGGCGAGCGTAGCTGTCAGTTGTTTCAGGAATACGGTGATTTTGTGAAGTGGCGAGCGGCATTGATGAACCGTGCTGCCGCCGAGGAATGGCAGGGACGCTTTATCACTGGAATGCAGATTCGCCAGCAGGAATATGCTGCTGCTCAGCAAGCCAACGCAGTCATCGGCAAAATTCGGGCACTGGCTGGAATCGGTCAGATACAAGCCATTCTTGGCCAGACAGCAGCAGCGGTGACCACTTTTGAGGAGCGGGCGAAGTTGATTGACTCGATTGCCAGGACGGGCAGTACCCGCTGGACGTACCTGGCAATGGCGTACTGGCGAAATGGCGATCTTGACCAGGCTCGTGCCTATTTACCCCATGCGATCGCTGAAATCAAACTGATTCAATCTCCCACTGCACATGATATGTTTGCGGTATCTAACACCGCCGAAGTGTCACTCGGTTTCTGGGAGCTTGAACCCTGGCAAGCGCACCGCTATCAGCCCTATGCCAGCGAGGCGATCGACCGTGTACGCAGATATGCCGATCTATTTCCAGCCGGCCGCGGCCATATGCTTGTTTTTCTTGGCTTATATGCCTGGCTCAACGCCAACCAGGGCGAGGCCTTTATGCTCTGGGAAGAGGCGCTCGTGGCAGCGAATGCCATGGGGACACCCTATGCCGCTGCACGGGCTCACTTTGAAATCGGGCGCCATCTGGCGGGAGATCATCCACACCGACGCGCTCATCTTGATCAAGCCCGTGTCCTCTTTGAGGCGTTAGGAACTCAATGGGATCTCAACCGACTGGATAGCTACCAATCATGAGGCACCTGGTGCTGGGGATCGCCCATCGTAACAGAACATATCAGAGGAGATTTTCATAGACAGTGATAAAACGCTCTATGTGAATAATGTACAGGACTGTATCTTGAACAAAGGAGTACCCAGAGTGACCAGCCGGAGTATTCTCGACGCCATGTACGCGGATAGCCCTCTCGTCTATGGGCATCGTGGGGCAAAGGCCTATGCACCCATGAATACGCTGCCGGCCTTTGAACTGGCCGCCAGGCAGGGTGCCCACGCAATTGAGCTTGATGTGCATCGCTCTCGTGATGGCTACCCGGTCATTATCCATGATTTTACCGTAGATACCACCACCAACGGCCATGGTCGGGTGAACGAGCTAACGCTTAAAAAGTTGAAATCTCTGGATGCGGGTGCCTGGTTTGGGCCAGAATTTGCTGGCGTACAAATTCCGACACTTGACGAGGTTTTTGAAGCGGTTGGACACCGCGTCTTTGTCAATGTTGAAATTAAAGCTGAAACATCGTATACTGATGGTATAGAAGAGGTAGTTGCCAATTGCATCAAACGCCATCAGATGCAACAGCGTGTGCTGGTTTCATCTTTTAACCCGACCACACTGTCTCGTTTCCGCGCTCGTATGCCCGATGTTCCGATCGGTTATCTTTACGAAGGCACAGCCAGTACATTGCCGGTCGAAGCCATCTATGAAGCCTATCACCCCTGTCATACTTTGATCACTCACCAGCTTGTGGCCGAGTGTCGCCAGCGCCAGCAGCTGATCAATGTGTGGACCGTCAATGATCCCGCACGGGCGCTTGAACTGTGCGTGCTGGGTGTCCATGGAATTATCACCGATAAACCTGATACGATATTACAAGCTCTTTCTACCTCAAAGGAGAAGTGTTGCCCTGATGCTATCGAGATACCATATGACCCCACCTGACAGCGTTGATGAAATATCTGCGCATATTCGTCGTTCCTGGTATGCTGAAAGATGTATCGTCTCCTATGAAATCCTCGATATTTCGCGCGCTATTGTCAACGAGTGGGCAAATCTGACCGTCGAGACGATCCTATCCTGGCCACCCGATCGACCTTATCTGGCGTTGCACGATATATCGCACCGGGGAGTAGCGATGAAGTATAGTGGTTTGCATTTGAATATTATTAACCCGGCTATCACCGATGAGGGTAAAGAACGTCTGTTTAATCTGATCAAAGAAAATGCATCTTTTCGTGGCTATATTGCACCTCTTGTATCAATACATTTCTCTGGGTATTTTACCCGAGTACTGACAGCGAAAGAACTACAACGTCAGTCAATACCGAATATACAGCACAAGATTTTTACCGAGCGCGAAGCTGCGTTGCGCTGGCTGGAAATGGCGATCAAGTCGAAAAAGGGCTGAACGAGGTTTATCTGTTTCCTCCATCGGTTGACCATCGCTTTCGGGATATACAAGCCGGTGGGCAAGCAGACGCCCACCGGCTCATAGTATATCTCCTGCCTCCGAGAATCCGGTGTGATTAGCAGCATCGCTGAGAATGTAACGAAATCAAGTGTATCAGGAGCCTTAAGAACAGTGTCTGTGCTTGCAGTTAATGCGCGACTAACTCGAAATCTGCTCCTCTTTCTCATTATTCTCTCACAGCGCTCTTAAGGGACATTCAGCCAGTTATGGCATAATTACATGAAGCCGGGGGCGGGAACCGCTCAGTTCCTTGTGAAACCCGATAAACGTCTGAAGGAAACCTTGTCCCTTCAGACCACCCCACCAGAGCGGGCACAAAAGAAAATCAATATGAACCTGGTAAGGAGATATCACAAATGGAACGAACAACACGTATTGGATTGATTATATTTGTCGTATTGGCGATGATTGTGGGCGTAGCAGGCGGTACGATGGCGGGCGGTATCGCAGGCTACGTCGTTGCTCAACGCAGCTTTATGGCTCAGTCCAGCAATGAACCAGTAGACGTTACTCAGACACCTGTTCGCAATGAACGCACAACACCAGAAGCCGGAACCGAAGTTGCTGTCCCGCTGTCAGCTCCGTCCGTCGTTACGACATCCGATGCCATGGTCGCCGCTGTGAAGCAAGTCGCGCCTGCCGTCGTTACTGTGCTGAATAATCCAGGTGTCGATCCACGCCGTAGCAACCTGGTCAGTGGTAGCGGCAGTGGTGTGATTATCAGCTCCGAAGGTTATATCATCACCAATCATCACGTGATCGAAGGGGCGCAGCGACTGGTCGTTATTTTTGCTGATACCAGTCGCCAGGAAGCTGAGCTGATCGGTTCAGATCCACTCTCGGATATCGCCATCATCCGTGTACAGAATGGCGTTCCTGCCGTGGCGAGGATTGGTGATGCAAACGCGCTCCAACCAGGCGAGCAGGTGCTGGCGATTGGGAGCCCATTGGGTAACTTCCGCAATACGGTGACGGCTGGGGTGGTCAGTGCTTTGAATCGCTCCGTGGGGCAGATGGAAGGCTTGATCCAGACGGACACGGCCATTAATCGCGGAAACAGCGGCGGTCCGTTAATCAACCTGCGCGGTGAGGTGGTGGGTATTAACACCCTGGTCGTGCGCGGTAGCGGCTTTATTCCTGGCCCTCAGGCGGAGGGATTGGGCTTTGCTGTTCCCAGTACCATTTTTGGTCGCGTGAGTGAGCAACTTATCCAGAACGGAACCGTTGTCTATCCCTATCTTGGGATTAGCTATGTAATGATCGACGGTGATTTCGCTGCCGAAGCAAACCTGCCCGTGCAGAATGGCGCACTGATCAACGAAGTTGTCCCTGACACACCAGCCGCCCAGGCCGGCTTACGACCCAACGACATCATCCTGGTTTTCAACGGTGTCTCGCTGGCCGAGGACAATTCATTACGGCACGTGCTAACGCAGTATGATCCCGGCGATACGGTTGAGATGATCGTGCTACGCGGCAGCGAAGAATTGCGTGTGACGGCCACCCTGACCACACGACCGACAAACTTCCGATAGGAAAGTGTCCAACATTCCGGAGTCGTATAACACGATTTACATCGTGTCAGGTTGTTCTGATTTGTTTCGTTACGTTACGATTTCGCTCTTTCGTACTCCAACGAGATATCCCCTGGGTAGGAACGCGCGGCGCGGCTTCGTCCCTTCGAGTGAGGAGAGAGGGTTTTCACTCCTCTTCCCTCGCTTCTCGCCAGGCCCCCGCACCCCGGCCGGGATGAAGCCTCGCTGTAGTATTAGAAAGAGCTAAACGTGATGTGAATCGGAATATGCGCGGTTCGGACTTTGTTAATCAGGCGGATCTGGTATGAATAAGCCAACCGGCTCTACACAACCAGACTGATCTGACACGGCTCAGTTCAGCTGGCCGGCAGAATATACGGTTCCCTGGAAACAAACCGGTGATTCAGGTGGTATAATTAGTTATCCGAACCTTTGGCATTATCTGGCTATTGACGAAGTGCCTATCTGGTTAACCGACATCGGTTTTTTCATGACTTTGCAAATACAGAAGATCGTAATGTAGAGAATTGCTGAAGATAGGCTCCAATACTGTATCTCGATGTATGATACGTTTCCGCCTGCGTAAACGCCATGGATCGTGGGGGCAAAGGCCACCTGTGTGGTCTGTTGAACCCGCGATGGTGGGCATTGTACCGCTCCCCGAGGACGTCAGACCGGCAGGGAAGCATACCTACAACGGTCGTACGAAAACAAAGTTCAAATCCGGTTGATACGGTGCACCGATATGGGAACATCTTCGGGTAGTGAAGAACGCCAGAAACGACGAACACGGGTTTCATGGCAGCATGAAACCATAGCTGAATGCAAATTATGCAGCCTGTAAAGAACGATGCAATCTCCCACTTACCTGGTGCCGCTCCTGATCACCTCTGTGTTCTCCGCACTGATTACGCTTGTGATATGGCGGCGCTGGCGGGCACCGGGTGCAGTGCCGCTGGCGGTATTGATGGGTGCGGTGGCGTTCTGGTCGCTGGCCTATATGGTGAGCCTTGCCACCACTACACTGGCAGCGCAACTCTTCTGGGCCAATATGACCTTCTTCGGTATTGTGCTGGTTCCGGTAAGCTGGTTCACCTTTGCGCTGTTCTACACCGACCATGGCGACTGGCTTACCCGGCGCAGGCTGTTGTTGCTCCTGATTATGCCCCTGACAACCCTCGCAATGGTCTGGACCAATGATCGCCATGGTCTCTTCCGCAGCGAAGTCTATCTGGTCAACACCGGTTCGTTTGTGGTGCTGGAGGCGACGCTTGGTTCATTTTTCTGGGTTCATACCGCTTACTCCTACCTGCTGCTGTTGCTGGGAACCTTCTTGCTGCTGCGCAACCTCTTACGGATGTCTCCACCCTATCGTCGTCAGGCTGGTGGCCTCCTCATCGGCGTTGTTACACCCTGGGTCGGCAATGCGCTCTATCTGAGCGGTCTGAGCCCTTTCCCCTATCTGGATATCACCCCCTTCGCACTGGGCATCAGCGGTGTCGCGCTCACCTGGGATCTGCTGCACTCTGGTCTGTTTGAGCTTGTGCCTATCGCCCACAGCACCGTGTTGCGGAGCATTGAAGATAGTGTGATCGTGCTGGACGAATACGCCCGTATCGTAGACATTAACCCGGCCGCTCTGGCGCTGTTGAACCGCAGCCACCGCGAGGTATGGGGGCGACCAGCGGCGGACGTCTTTTCCACCGAGATGGAGATGATCGAGCGCTATCGTCAGGTCAACGAGGTACACGAGGAACTGATCTTGCATGCCGATAACGATCTGCGCGCCTTTGACCTGCGCATCTCGCCGATCTATGATCGCAACCGCAACCTGAAGGGACGGGTGATTGTGTTGCACGATATTACCGCCCGCAAGCGCAACGCTGCGGAATTGCAACGCCAGAACGAGGAACTGACTGCGCTGGCGAACGAGAATGCCCGGCTCTACAATGCTGTTCAGCAGGAGCTCGCCGAGCGTAAACAGGCGGAGATGGCGCTCCTCCTGGCAAAAGAGGCCGCCGAGGTATCCAGTCGGGCTAAAAGTCGCTTCTTGGGCAATATGAGCCACGAGTTGCGCACTCCCCTTACGGCTATTCTGGGCTATGCCCATCTGCTTGAGCTTGAGATCCATGAGCAGGGTTATGAGAACCTGGTTCACGACATCGAGGCCATTCAAGCTGCCGGACAGCACCTGCTTTGTCTGATCAGTGATGTGCTGGATCTTACCCGCATCGAGGCAGAGAAGCTTGATCTGCACCTGGAGAGCTTTGCGATTGCGACTCTGGTGCAGGAGGCGGCCGATATGGTCATGCCGCTTGTGACGAAGAATGGCAATACGCTCCAGATCGAATGCCCGCCCGATAGCGGGATGATGTATGCCGACGCCACACGCGTGCGCCAGGTGCTGCTCAATGTACTCGGCAATGCGGCCAAGTTTACCCGGTGTGGCCAGATCGTGCTGCGGGTGATAGTCGGGGCGGAGACGGCGCATGTCGAGGCAGTTGGGTATGAGAGCGGTGCCCCACCTTTTGTGATCTTCCAGATCAGCGATACCGGCATTGGTATCGCTCCAGAACAGCAGCAGCGGCTCTTCCAGGCCTTTGTCCAGGTTGACGATACATCAACGCGCAAGTATGGCGGTAGCGGTCTGGGCCTGGCGATCAGTGACCAGCTCTGCCGGCTGATGGGCGGCGCTATCTCGGTGACAAGCGAGCCAGGCAAAGGTTCGACCTTCACCATTGCGTTGCCCGTCCGGGTCGTACTCCCGATCTCAGAGTAACCGGATGAGATGACCGGTGAGTGAGCCGGTCGTCGCGTCCAGATCGGTTCTGCGCATCCGTCGTATCCAGATCGACCTGGAGTAGGGGTATGTTGCAACGTGCCCCTACTTTGCTGCCACAATGGGACGAAAAAGAAACATCGGGTGGGGCACGATCCCTGCCATGTCAGGCTGCCACAGGAAGCATCGTATTGCATTGACAATGAAATGGTTCACTTCGGTTACTATGACATAAGGGCGGGCCGTCCATATCGTACCGCCTCCCATGTCATACTGACGAAGGAAGCATCTCGCTGTATGGCACTACCGATTCAATGCGATGGTTCGACCGCGCTCACCATGACATCATTTTACAATGGTGACGATAGAATCCGCCCGGTGTTACGATCCTCGGCTATAGTATAGGATGTTCACATGCTAGATCATGCAATGAGGGATAATGCCATGACTGCGCTCCGATGATCAGGGGCAAAATCTATCCAGTATCCACATTGCCATTGCGCATCTCGACCCATGGAAAAGTGTGGGCAATAAAGCAATGCATGTCCGCCCAGGTAGCAAATTCCTTGACCACGATGCGATCAAAAATACCTGTGAGACTCAAGCAACGTAGCCACCGCAGGCGCTGACGGAACATGCGTTCTTGATGTGCCGGCACATACACCACATAGAGCGCCCCACCCAGGTGCTGCCACTGAACGTCACGGAGTGGATGGATGCCACACCTTAGTGTGAGGATGTTATCGGCCAGGAGAGGGAGCGCGATGATCAAGAGTTTCATAGTTGTTGTGATCCAGTTCAAGATTGAAGCGTATTCCTGGAAGATTGAAGCGTATTCCTGGTTATTTCCTGATACTCAAGTGTATGTATCAGCCACAATTGGGTATACAGTGTCCCAGTGAAGAAAGAGGTGTGGAGAAAGACGATAACACCAGATCACTCTGAGTCTCTACTGTGGTCATTGCGTATAACTTTATGATCAACTATCGTACAATTTCTAAGGATAAACAAACATCATGTCCATGTCAAGCCCCTTTGTCCTGCATTATTCTGCACTGTTCTGCAGCGAAGTGCAATGAAATACAACAACGTGCAACGTGGCATTGAGACGTTGGGCGTTGCCATGGTGCGCAGGAGCAACGTTCTTGCTCGTTGATGCAGACAGCGACCCTGATGCCTGCATCGCCGTGCGATGGGAGATTGCGGGCATTCACGAGAAGTACACCGATAGCAACACGATTCCGTTCCGCCCCGGTCTTCTGTGAACTGGGATTACCATAGCGCATCAGCCACCGCATCCATCAACCCCGCACACCTACCGCCGTTGATCGTCGCCATCTGGCGAGTAGTTGATCTCCCACGCGACAATGTGCCGTGCCACCGTGCCGATCGCTGCGTTGCGAATATTGGCGATGGTGCGTAGCGACACCCGAAACAGTGCCGCCAGTTCATCATTGCTATGTGAGCGCGTGACATACGCCAGATGTAAGACCAGGTACTGGTAACATTCAGGTGGGATGATACCCGCTCGCGGCTGGTTGTGGTGCGGGAGTACATCCAGCACCATCTGGATCTCTGTCGGCACAACGCTAACAGGTGGGCGCAGACACTTGATCGCATCGCGGATTAGATACCAGGCTGCCCGCTGGCGATCTTGATCGTTCACCTGCCGCTGATGCATCTCGGTCTTAAGCAGACAGGCTGCAGTATGATCAACACACGTCAGATGCAGTGCGACGATCGGCTGAAATAAGGCATAGTTGGTGGAGGAATAGCGTCCCCAACGCCACAGCGCTGGTTTGAGGAGTTCGTACAACCTCCGGGTCAGGGCTTCCATGCGCTCGGTGTGATTACTGATCATACATGTGTCCTTTCGTTCATTTCACGTTCATTTCAATAGAACCGAACCTCTACAGCAAGCGTCATGTGTATGACACAGACAGACAAATAAACACGGCACATCCCGACTACATCAGTGAATATTCGTTAACCAGGGTGGATATGTGTTAACATCTGGCTTATAGGTGAACCCTGGTGGTGTAACGAGAAACCAGTGCTGGTTATGCAGAACACAATACCTGGCTAACAACCGGCTCCTTTCCATTGCTATGGCATGCCTGCATCAGTTGTGAAGACCTGACATCGTGGCTTGAGCCTGGACACGGATGCACTATGGGTGATATGTACCAGAATGATCGAACATTTCCTGCTCAACCCGGCACTGACCACCTCAACATGGTCTTCTCTATCCATGTACGTAAATGACCCCAGGAACGTTTACTGGACATTGCAGTGCCGAAAAACATACAGTGATTCATGTACGAAGTATTACCCTTCGTATATGCATGTGTGAACCTATGCCTATACAACTGTCCCAATCAATAACAGGAACATGCCATTCACTGCGTACCTTCTGTTACTCAGTATAGGAGGTGTGTGGGGAGCAGTCGATAAACACATCCTGGCATGAGCCAGTTGCCGTGCGATCAGTAGCCGATCAGGAGGTTAGCGGTCAAGCGCAAAGCGCAAAGCGCAAAGCGTCGTGGCGCGGATGGGCGCAGTTGTAGCGCGCCCATCCGGGGCGCGGCGCGGGCGGGCAACGGGTAGGGCCGGGCCGAGGTACACCGCGCATGGGGTTGGCGCGATGCAGCATGTGCATGCGTGGCGCGATTCGTGAACGGCAGCCGTGGGTTGGCGCACGGCGTGGAGGCGTGCGGTGTGCGGTATGCGGCGCGGAGGCATGGAGACGACAATGTAGCGCGTCCCGCCGGGGCGTGGGCGGGCGGGGAAACATCCTTCTGGCGGGCGGCGTCTCCGCGTGCGGTGCACCCGGCACGACCGTGGGCACGCCGGAGCCGTGCCCTCCAGCGGGCGGCGGGAGGCGCGGGCGGGTGAACCTGGGAGCGCGTCCCGCCGGGGCGCGGGCG
>Ga0308414_1000162_pt1 | contig 41398 bp, 50 predicted proteins | sample HotsprSampleOS50_FD_205667 | JGI IMG/M metagenome (GOLD analysis project Ga0308414, IMG submission 205667) | Hot spring phototrophic mat microbial communities from Octopus Spring, Yellowstone National Park, Wyoming, United States - 20090730_OS50 ... | reverse complement strand
TCAATATACAGGTATTGCATAATAAAGGGTTTGTTGATAATTGACGGAGCCGTAGCAGGTGAATTATTAGATGGGAATGTTGAAGAGGACGAGTTCATACCATCTAGCATGCGTAAACCAGAAAGAGCTAATTCCATATTTACATTTGCGCCGCAAAAAACATTATTATGCACTAATCCGACAGGAAACCCTGTTCCAATTGAAAACTATACAAAAAACAAAGCTGTGTTATATCCGCTTAAAGATTATCTAGCATACAACAAACAACAGCCTACAGAACCTGATATAAATGGAGTGAGCATAGACTATAAATATACAGAAGCAAATGCAGAAAACGAGTTTTTGATGAATAATTTAGATGTTCAGTTTTTGAAACCTGGAATATATTACGAATCATCTGGAAAAATAAAAGTGGGAATTGATGTCATGTATTCATCATTGAGTTGCCCTACTTCTTTATTTGAGGGAAATAACATATCTGGATTCATAGACACAATATATTATTCAGGGCGAGGCATGGTTTACGGGTTAGCGCAGCCTAACCAAAAAATCAAGATCATAACAGCGAACCATGTAAGCGGACACGCAACAAATACTACTGTGACAGCCAATGACTTAGGGTTCTGGATTAGTCCTCCGCTTAACACAAAGGGAACAGTGCAAGCGGGAAATACTCAAACAGAGCTTAGAAATAGAATGCTCACAAGAATAGGGACGGCTTTATTGTCTACTGGTGATGCAATAATACTTAGTGGGTTCGAGCATCCGTTCGATACCACCCATTATATATTTTATTCAAACGAAGGAATTAAACTTAAACGTAAAGATGAGATAATTAATGTGAACCCAACAGGAAATTTCCCAAGTGCGTTGCTGTTTAGCGGAACTGGCGACATTAGGGTCGATTATTCAGGTGGTTATTCAATATCTAAAGACACAGGAACTAATTTTACTAATATATCACTACCTGCAAATAATATACCTTCTACGGTGCAAGTTAAGTTTACGGATAAAATATGGAAGGTTAATATCACAGAGAACGATGGAGTAAAAACAATAGATGCTAATAATGTTACATTTGACACTCCGATATCCGCAGAAAAGCAACCTGTAAACATAACCGATACAGACGGCGGAGTTATACGAGTATTCTATATGGATAATAACGCATTAAAAACCTATATACCTACACTGGACAATAAACCTCTATATGGGTTTGGCTGGGGTGCTGATAACATACAAACAGTAAAAGCTGATGCTGACTTTTCTTTTCCTTGTGTTGTGTATGATGTATTAGGCAATTTGTTCTATGCGGTTGCGTGGAAGAACAATAGTTTTGTTTATCTAGCATTTAGAATTGATGAGAGTGTTATAATATTAGAGGAAACAGATATAACAAACAAACGACTTTCAGGCGATACTGTCGGATCAGTGGGAGAACAAAAGCCAGCATTGATACTATCACAAAGTGGCGATTTGTTTTTGTATTGGTATGATAACGGAATAAAATCATGTAAATTGAAGGTGCTTGAGAATGGCAGCAACTAAAGCAGTTCCATATTGTGAAATAGCGAAACTGAACCCATCACCAGATGGATTGGTGTTGAATTATGGCTTTGCCTTCAACGAGCGACCTGTGGAACAGATACATCATCCTGAATACACATTTAATAACTTCATACCTGAATACAACACAAATACAATAATGACTAAGCCTATACTGATACGCAAGTATTCCCCTGGTGACCAAGCATGGACGGTAAACAAAGGCGATTATTGGCAAAGCGATTGGGCTTTGCATCCAATGGTTCATGTTATGTTCTGGACTCTTACAGAAATAGCTCCCTCAGGTGCATCAAACCATCCAGCCCAATATAAAATAACTTCACCAAATGAACTATTAAAAAACGAGGCTTTTGCTATTGAATACAACAAGCTATTAAGCAATCGTCAACTAGAAGATTATAGTTATATAACTATGGGATTTGGTAATGGCAAATACAGAATTAGGATAACAAAACATGATTTCACGTTAGACATAAAACACGGTGAGGAGTGGGTTGCTCATAACCTACCTATGGGCGAAAAGTTCAATTTCAGCAAGATGGTTTCCTCTCAATATTTATTTGTAATACCTTACTTTGATGGAATACTTATATCAAACGATATGGTTGACTACTTCTTTATAAAAGAAGATGAGCCCTTGACGGTTGATGCTGGGCATGTAGTTATCGAAGGCAACTGTGGTGTCAGTTATTATGCGTTACACAAAATACGGTTTGCTAATGCAAGCATGACCAGTGCTGATTTTCACTCATACATAGAACAAGACCCAGCAAATGCGAATATTAAAGTTGGAGTTATTCCACAAGGAACCACTGTCACAAAAACAGTAAATGTAGCAGCAAACAATAAAGATATATCTTATACTATCGGGGTTGATGCATATACCCATCCAGTTGGTATAGCAGGAGTAAGCGTATATTTCAATCCTGTTATATCAAGAGCCGAACTTACACCATCTGTTGTTCCAGAGGTTATATCTTTTGAAGAATCAACTGGCTGGAGTGCTGATGAGCTAAACGCTAGAATTGTTATTGATAACGGATACCCACACCCATATCGAGGAGCTTACAGGAAATACGATAAACTCCAAGCGTGGATAGGTTGGCAAATGACCGAAGTGAGTAATGGTGAGGTAGTTAATACTTTTACAGACGGTTTTTTAAGAAATGTTTATACAGTCAAAGAAGTTATAGATGAAACAACGCAATCAGACTCAACCATTACCCTAGTTTGTGGGTCTTACCTACAAAATGTTATAGATGGGACTAATATTGTAACACCAGATTATAATGGTTGGTCTATCCCAGAAGTTCTTAAAGATATTCTTAACAGAGCTGGTATTCCTGATGACAGAATATCAATCGCTAATGATTGGGACTCGGAAACTTTTGAAGAAACAGAAGAAAACGATACTTGGCAACCCGAACAAGGTGAGAGTTTATGGGATTCTCTCAAAAAGATAGTTGAAGAATTATTGGGCGGTTGGATAATTCAATACCCAGACGGCAAGATACGAATAGAACCTTACCCAGAAATAGAAGATATTAATTGGCAGGAAGAAGAACCAAATATAATTTTTAATGTAGATACTGATATATTAAATATATCTTTCAAAGATGCAGACGATGGAAATTTTTATAATGCAGTAAGTGTTTATGGTAAAACAAAAAATGATGTAGCAATAGGTTCAATTTTGATAGATAATGATTCATTATACAACCCTGAAAGCGATAAGTTTATTGGTTATTTAAAACATTGGGTAATCATTGATGGAATCTACAACACGCAGGAAATATGCGATGAGGTTTGCCGAAGGTTGTTTGCAAAGGTAAATAAGTTCACAAACAAAATAATTTTCACAACAAATGTGAAAAAAGGCAGCGAACGGCTTTATCAAGGTAATACTGTTGTGTTAGAATATGGTGATGGAACTCGAATCGGTGTATTAACACGGGGAGTATCGTCAACGGTCGCACACAACCATTTCCAGCAGACGATAGAAGGCGAATATGTAATAATTCCCGAACCAGAACCAGAACCAGAGGGGTAGATCACAATGAAAGTAAGAAAACCTATGATGATTAAAAGTATTTTTAGTCAGCCTCCAGCCAAACAAAGAAAAGGTAATAACGCTGATAAAATAATAGAGCTTCATAAGAAGAGTGGTTTTCGCAATGTGAAAGTAATCAATAACCAATAGAGAGTAGGGTGGGTATAACATAATGACTGATAACTTAAGGCTTGATAGATTAGAGGAAGATGTGAAAACACTGAAGCAAGATGCAAAACTGATAGAAGGCAGAGTAGTTGCTTTGGAAACATTTTTTACTTCTATCATCGACACGCAAGGACAGATAAAAGAAAGTTTGTCGATGATAATAGACGGTAAAACTTTTATCTGTGGCAAGCAGCAACAGAAAGTTCAGAACATCGAATCTAGTGTTATCGAGCTAAAAAAAGAGGTTGATGTAAAAATTGGAAGAATCGAAGGCGTTGGTATATCATTAGGCTTGGTTTTTGTTAGTGCAATAATAACATTATTTTTATCAGTATTCAAATAGCATTACTCCAGTCGTGTTGTTCAAGACACGCTCCAAGAAAGAGGCATAGGTTTTTCTCTAACTTTTCCTATGCCTCTTTTCTGCATCTAGCTTGTATTTGACAAACATTTTATTACCATATAGAATAAATGCAGACGGCAAGATGCCCGTTTAGTTTCTCCTTAGTATTGAGCCTACTTGCGAATCCAATTTTTGAGTAGGCTCATATAAAAAAAGAGGTGATATTATGAATGCGTTTTTAATATGGCTACTGGCTATGGTAAGAAGATTTGCGACTGTTAGTGGTTCAGCGATAATAACTTTTATCATTGACAATTTCCCAGATTGGCTAATTCAATCTATCGGCAAAGACGCAACCATAATTCTCTATATGGGAATTATAACTTTAATAATTGAAGCAATGCAAAAAGGCGCAAGAGAATATTTTAAATCAAAGAAGCTTTATGGCTAGAAAAGTCTATGAAACCAACAGAAAGAGTAAAAGAATATTTTACTACATCACAAGAAGAAATAAGAATATTAGAAAAGCCTAAGTATTTTAAACTTAAACCTATTGAATATTTGGGCTTTTTGTATTCTCTTGAGGACTGATAAAATGAGAATCTTAATTGACGTTGGACACAGAAACAGTAAATGGGATTTTGGGGCTAGGGGTATCGGTGGAGTAAAGGAAAGCGAGATTGCTTTAAACTTTAGTCAAAGATTAGGGCATTATCTAAGAAGGCTTGGAGTTACAACTGACTTTAGCAGAAACACGGAAAACATCACTCTCACTTTTTCTGAAAGGTTAAAGGGCTTAGTTGCAAATCCGACTGCTTTTATTTCAATGCATTGCAATGCTAATACTTCAAGCAATGCCAACGGTGCTGAAGTTTTGTATAACCCACAGAACAAATACAATAAAACAATACCACTTGCCAATGCTATCCAGAATGTGCTTGTTAAGCAAGGAATGAGAAATAGGGGCTTGAAGCCTAGAACTAATTTGCAAGTTTTAAATAGAACGTTGCATTTACCTGCAGTGCTTGTTGAGTTAGGCTTTATAACTAATAATGCGGACTTGCAGCGACTTCAAAACGTTAGATGGATAGAGGATACTGCAAACCTAATGGCGAACTCTATTTACGAGGCACTGAAATGATAATAAAATCACCAATTCAACTTGATAGATTTGATGGAAAATCGCCACATCCCCAGCCCTAAAGGGCTGGGGATGAGTTTTTTTATAGGTTACTTGCATTATACAACAAAAAATTTTTTAATTATTTTTCCAAAAAGTGTTGAATCAATTCAAATAAGGGTGTATGATTATTAGTGTAAGTAACTACACCTACACTTAACAAGTAAAGGAGGTTTAAATGACTAAAGCGAACAACTTTTTTGCCATTGGCACGGCTGCGCAAAAACTCGGTTGTAGTCGGTCAATGGTTAGAAAAATTATGAAGCAGCATCAGTATCAAGTGAAAACGGTAGATGGGTGGAGATTGTTCACTGATGAAGATGTAGAGAATCTCAGAAGTTTATGGAAAAAGGGGTTTGTAAAATGAGAGATGTAATTATGTATTCCTGTTTAATTCTTTGCGTAATTACTATGGTCATTGCTTATGTGGTATACAACATAAAAAAGTCAATAAAAGAAGAACGAGCGGTGTTGCGGGAAATGGAATCTAGCCAGTTTAAAAAAAGAATAACTAATCACTGTCCATACAACTGGGCTAATGAGAATGTGCCATTAGGCTGCAAAATAGAAGAGATTGTGCCACCGTATGAATCAACTGGTGAGGCAAGGGCGATTGGCGGGGTTGATTTAAATGTGCCTACATTTATCCGACAGGGCAAAGAGCTGGGGATATGAGCGTAGACTACCACAAAAAGATAAATACAGCATGCGACAGGATAGAGAAAAAAGAGCAATTAACCAACCGTTATTTGTCTGAGATTAAATCATTAATCGGCACAGATTATGAGTTAGCAAAAAAGTTGCTGAAGTTTGCTGTTGAGGAAAAAAAGGAGTGAATAAATGGAGCCTGAAGAAAAACATCAATACAACGCAGACGGCTTACAGAAGCTGTTTTATGAGCTTAGAAAAAGTTATTACATAGAAAAGTTAAGGCAAGCAGAAATTAGAGCTGAAAAAAGGCTCAGAAAGGTTGTGGAAAATGAAACAAGATAAAGATACAATGCAATTAAAAGCAATAGCAATCACAAGTGGGGTTGCATTTATTATAGGCTTTATAGCAGGATGGGGGTGTTTTAGATGATAAACAATCCAAGGATTGAGGAGCTTGAAGCGGAGCTGGAGCAAGCGGATAGAAAAATTGCAAAGCTGGAAGCGGAAAACGTTGAATTGAAGTTCAGAATTAAAAGCCAACAAGCGATTTACGAGCAGAGAATATTACAAATTAAAAAAGAGTTGAGTAAATGAGACTTGGTGATAAACTTAAAGAGCTAAGACTAAAAGCTGGTGTAACAAGGCATCATGTGGCTCTTGAGCTTGGAATAAACAACAAGAATCTTAAGCGATTAGAAGAATGCGTGAGTTTTCCCACAGTAAGAACAGCGTTGATTTTGGCAGAATATTTTAATAGCAAAGAACTTAAAGAGTTGTTTTATATCGAATACATAAAGAAAAGTAGTGACAGAAAGAATGAAAACAGAAAAACTAACCCTTACGGGTTCGACCCTACGATAACAATAGAGTGTTTGGGCTGCAAGAACCAACAAGGCAAGTATTGTTCAGTTACACGTGACCCCAGTAGGTGGAGTAAAAAAACAGGTAGGAAATGTTATTTGCCAATGTATTGATTTATGGGTATAATATATCTATAATATGTCTATAAGGTGGTAATTAAGAATGTATAAGAGAGTTTCTAAGAAAAAAGAAAAGAAAGAAAAGAAGGATAATATAATCAGAGTTTGCTGTTCTGATTATGAACTAGAAACAATTAGGCGGGCTGCAAAGACTTACGGTCTTGGAATTAGCACGCTAGTAAGAACGATAACATTAAAATATGTGAGGGGAGAAGTAGTTGAAATTAACCCTAGATGATCTTAAAAAAATATCATTTAACGACCAATCACAAGAATGGGTAGATGATAGAAAAACTTATATTGGTGGAACTGATATAAGTACAATTCTGGGATATAATCCATACAAGACTGAGCGGCAGCTTTTTATGGAGAAAAAAGGTCAATACAGTACGCAAATAAACGAGGCTATGGTTCACGGATTGAACCTAGAACCATATATTGCCAAGATATACAAGAATGTAACAGGGCATAGGTTATACAAAGGCAAGCTGACAAGGATGAAGGATAAACCTTTTCTTGCTGCTAATCCTGATTATAAGATTCCCAAAATCAAGAAGTTAGTTGAAATCAAGACTGCTGGCTTCTGGGCTGCAAAAGAGTTTGAAGATGACAAGGATGATGGAGTACCAATGCATTACCTAATCCAGTGTCAATGGCAGATGGCTGTTTGCGGTTATACTTCTTGTGACTTAGTACTTCTGCTCGCAGGTCAAGAAATAAAGATATACACAATAGAGTTTAGTAAGGCTATTGCTGACCATGCTATCAGTGAAGCTGTTAATTGGTGGGAGAAGTATATACTTACTGATTATCCTCCTCCGATAAGTGATAGGGACAGAGATTTACTGCAAGAAACATATCCAGAGGGTGAGCCATTTAGTAGGGTTGTTGCTCCTCCGTTTATTGATGACGATGTTAAGACATTGATAAACCTGAAGGAAACTAAGAAAGAAGTGGAGCGACAAATATTGTTATGCGAGAATCGCATCAAAGATTTCATGCAAGGCAACGAGTCAATGGAAACATCGGCTGGTATTATATTCTGGAAGAATGACAAGAATGGCACAAGAAGATTCACTATCAAAGGAGATAAAAATGGAGATTAAGAAAGCCTTAGAAGATTTTTATAACAAATACAAGGAAGATAAAACCGTATCTACAAGAAAGATGATGTTTTATGCGTTAAATAGATTTGTGTATTGGTGCATGAATAACGGGCTGGAGAACATCAAAGATATAACAAGAGAAATAGTTGATGATTACCTCGATGATTTACCAAAGGAATACAATTTATCTAAGTCCGCAAGAAAAACAGATAGCACTAAACTTTGTACAGCATTTAGAACTTTGAAGGCAGACAGCATTATAGAAAACGACATATACCCATACAGGAAAAAAGGCAGAAACAGGAAGCTCCCTATATGCTTGGAAGTTGAGCTATGATACCATACTTTGAGATATATATTCCAGGTAAGGCAGTGCCTCAAAGAGCAGGTAAGGTAGTTAGGCGAGGTAAGTTTTTTGGGATTGCAGACCACAAAGATGTAGTAGATTACAAGAACTATCTAAAAACCTATATCGGTATGCACAGACCAGAGCGACTTACAGATAAGCCTGTGAGGTTGGAATTAGACTTTTATTTTATGAAGCCTAAGAGTTGGGCTAAAAAGAAATCTCATTATGATACTAAGCCTGATTGGGATAACCTTTCTAAACTTGTGGGCGACTGCCTCCAAGACTTGGTTTATACTAACGATAGCAGGGTGGTAGAAGCTACAATAAAAAAACATCTTGCAGATTCACCAGGAGTAAAGATAGTAGTATATGAAATGGAGTAGGTTATGAAAAAAATAGAGATAAAATCAAATAGCTTAAAGTTTGAATTATATGACGGTACTGTTTTTAAAGATAAAACAGTTCTCCGTATAACAAATTCTCAGAACGACATAAAAACGGTAGAAATTGACACAAGGTACTTAAGCAATATAGTCAAAATGTTAAATATACATTTCAATTTGCGTTATTCTATATGTAAGCCGAGTAAGCAAGTTTCAGAATTATCAGATTTTTATTTTAAAGTAGATAACGATTACTTTGAAATAGATTATCTTGACAAGGACAAAACATTAAAGATAACTATATACGAGTTTGTTGAAGCAAATCAGCCAGATATGAAAAACGAGATTTATGTATTTGGTAATCAGCTTCAAGCTTTCCTTGAGGTTATTAACGATATAAACGATATACTGATTGATAGGAGACTAACTGATGGATAACATACAGGTCACAAATAACCCTATCAGAGCATTAAGGGTTTTTCTGGAAGATAGAAGCAAGGAACTACAGAAGATAAACGTAGATTTAGACATCAACAAAGTAATAATGATTATACTTAGAGAGGTGATGACTAACGAAAATTTACTAAAATGTAAACCGATACATATATTTAATGCTGTATCTGAGATTATAGAACTCGGATTAGAGGTTGGTAGTCAACATGGAGAGGCATATCTTATACCAAGAAAAGACGGTAAATGCCAAGCGATGCCAGGATACAAAGGTTTTATAACTCTTGCTTACAGGAACTCAGATATAAGAATCATAAGGGCACATCCAGTTTACGAAGGTGATATATTTGAATACGAGTTAGGACTTGAAATAAAAATCAAGCATATCCCTTGCGGAGTAGCCGACCAATCAAAGATTACCCATGCTTATGCGGTGGTGAAATTGGCAAACGGTGAGATAAACGCAGATGTGATGACAAAGGCCGAGATTGAAACCGCAAGAAGGCAATCTATGAACCCTTATGTGGATAATACATGGGTTGCGTTCTACAGTGAAATGGCAAAGAAAACAGTAACTAAGCGATTGCTCAAATATGTGCCTAAGTCAAAAGAACTAACTAGAGCTATGGCGATGGATAGCATTGTATCGGATAATATTTATGTGGACATAGAGGATGTTGAAGAAGAAATAAAAAAGCCTAAGATTACTAAGACTAACGAGCTAGTGCAGAAGCTCCAAGAGAAAAGGCAAGAAACAACAAAGCAATCAGTCATTGAGCAGGTTGTTGAGGGTGAACTTGTAATGGAATCCCCCAAGGCTGCACCAATGACACAGAAGCAGGAAAGTACTATACTTTCATTTAAGAAGAAACTTTTTAAGGATGATGATGATGCCTTGCGGCTTTTCTTGAATGATTGTAAACTAGATTACCCAACAAGCCTAACACAGGCAAAAGAAGTTATTTCAGAGTTGATAAAACTGGCTGAAACACCAGAAAAAGCTATGCAGTATGTAAACAAATCTAACCCATTTATAGACGAATAAGGAACGTTAAGCATGGATAACACAGAAAGAATTAATGAATTACAGACAAAAAATGCCATTTTGCTACATAACAATGGAGTTGCGATGTCATCACTAATAAAAATAGTAAATGCTATCGAAGATATTAAAAATCTAACAATACATGATGGCGACAGTGACGAGGTTATAAAAGCCAAAATGATAGATTTTATAACACAATCACTAAACACATTAGCTGAAGATGCTGATGACGCTGGTGACGCTGAAACAATAGATTTTATGAGAACTCAATTAGGAAATATCACTAAGAGCTAAGGAGAACAATAAGTGCACTTCAATCAAGTAACATTAGTAGGCAGACTCACGGCCGACCCTGAATTCAAAATATTAGGGGAAACAAAACAAGTAGTAAATTTTACTATTGCCGTTGATAGAGTTTTTAAAGACAAAGACGGAGATAAAGTAACTGATTTCTTCAATATTATTGCGTGGGACAAAACAGCTAAATTTGTTGCTGACTACATCGATAGAGGTGACCTAGTATTAGTAGCAGGTTCTATGCAAAACAACTTATGGATTGATAATAACAACAATACAAGAATCAATACTAGAATTGTTGCTCAAACAGTCACAAGCCTAGAAAAGAAACCACTGCAAACACAGCAGCAAGAAGCAGACCCAGACTACAGATAAGCAACACCAAGAATTACAAATAAAGAGGGAAATGATGATAATTGGAAGCAACATACCCTTGACATTGAAAACCCAGAGAAAATGGGTTCTTTTGAAGTTAGAGGATGATGGAAGAAAGACGCCGAGACAACCTAATGGGCACTATGCTAAGATTAATGACCCTAACACTTGGACGAACTATGAAACAGTGCTAGAGTCATACTATAATGATGACTTTGACGGTATCGCTTATGCTATCACGGAAGATGACGGCATATCAGTAGTTGATATTGATAAATGTATCCAAGATGGAAAACTAAGCGATACCGCAAAGAAAGTTATAGAGCTGTTTTACGGAACATACATCGAATATTCTATGAGTAATAACGGTATTCATATTTGGCTCAAGGCTAATACAGATGAGAAATACTGCAAGAATACCCGATTGAATATCGAATGTTATGTTAAAAACAGGTTCATGGGTGTTACGGGCAATGTTTATGGTAATAAGAATGACATAATAGACATGCAAGCTAACTTTGATGTGTTCTACAAGAAATACATGAAGAAGGATACCAACACAAAGCCAAAGTTAGATATATTAGAAATTGCTCAGAATGCTAAAAATGGAGATGATTTCCTTGCATTGTATAAAGGCGATACCTCTAAATATTCTGGTGATGATTCTAGTGCTGACCTAGCATTATGTTGCCATCTAGCTTTTTATACAAATAAAGACTATAACGAGATTGATAGGCTGTTTAGAGAATCTGGACTCTACAGGGAGAAGTGGGAACGTAGCGATTACAGGCACAGCACTATCACCAAGGCAATTGAGCTAACAGTAGATACATATAAGCCTAAGCAGTCAATAAGTGAACCAGAATCAAGTGAATTGCCGTATATCCAGATAAATGGCAGACCCAGTATAGATATAATAAACGATATTATAAAACTCATCAAAAGGAAAAATATAGAAAACCCTTTTTTGTATAAGTATCTTGGTGGGCTTGCTACCGTCACTAAGGACGAGAACGATAATTATTATATCCAAGATTTCAGCAGGAGTCATTTGATTAGTTTTCTATTAATGAATGCTAACTTTGTGAAGGTCAACGCAAAAGGTGAATATACACATGTAACTGCTTTGCCTTCTGATATTGTATCTGCACTGCTTACAGCGGATTATGAGTTATTGCCATTAGAAGGCATAACCTATACTCCGATAGTGTGCGATAACGGCGATATAATATTCCAGCACGGATATAATAAAAAACAAAAACTATTCTATGATTCTAACAAAATAAATATTGAACCGTTTAATACTGTAACTTTTGAGGAGGTAGAGGAAGCAGTAAAAGTAATCAATGATGTGTTTTGCGATTTCCCTTTTGTGGATTCTGCAAGTAAAACCCATGTGATTGCTCTAATGCTTACAGTTATACTCAGAAACCAGTTTGACAATGTTCCAATATTTGTTATAGATGCACCAACAGAAGGCACTGGTAAAAGTAAACTATTCAAGGTATGCAGTCTTATTACAACTGGCATTACTTGTGAAACTACTTTTCCTAGTGACCCAGACGAGCTAAGAAAAACCCTGTTTAGTTTCTTGTTATCGAATAAGACATTAATAAGTTTTGATAATGTATCAAGTATGGTTAAAGGTAGTTCACTTGCAGCGGTTGTTACATCTGGAACTATATCAGCTAGACTATTAAACACAAACAGAGTGGCTAATGTTAAGAACTCACTCACTATTTGCGTTACAGGAAATAATGTGCAGGTGGATGCTGAAACTTCCAGACGGTCTATTCTTATAAGAATGGATGCAGCGACCGCAAGACCTGATGAGAGACAAGGTTTTAAATATGCCGAGCTGGAAAACTATGTTATGCACAACAGGAACAAGCTACTCAAGTCTTTATATGTATTAATCAAAGCGTGGTATTGCAATGAACGATTTGATTATGATGTTCCAGTGATAGGTTCATTTGAGAAATGGTGTAAAACAGTAGGTAATATCCTTGCTAACGCAGGAATTAACGGCTTTCTGGAGAATAGGCATAGCCTTAATAATGTGGCTGATGTGGAAACATATCAGTGGGAAGTATTTTTGCAGAGGTTCTATGACATATACGGCACGCAAGAAATGAGCATTAAGAAACTATCAACCATCTTAAAGAACAACCCAAATATAGAAGAAGTAATGCCTGATTCGTTGATGGACTGTTTTAAATACGATACGCCAAATATAAAACGAATTGGCTGGCTGTTCCGCAGGATTAGAGATAAGCGATTTACCGATAAAGGGTATAAAGTGGTTTCGGTTATGAACGGCAGTAAGAGCCTATGGTGTGTTGTATGCGATGATTTGATTGTTGATATACCTGAAGAACCGATAGAGAACGGCGACACGATAGTTTGCGACTACTGCAATTTTGGTTCGGCTGTAGCAGTAAAGAAAAAAGGCAATGTGATAATTCACAAATGTAGTAAATGTGATAACTTGACATATAGAGAGGTGAGGAATTGAGAACAACCTACAAAAACCAAGATTGGTATAAAAAGCTGAAGGTTTTAATTGCCAGAATCACAAAAGATAACCCTATGGACACAAAGGCTATCTTCCAAGAAGCAGTAAAAACCATAGGTGAGCAGACTAACCTAGAATTCTATGTTTACTATGTTGTCGATGACCTTATTGCAGAAGGAAGAATAAAACGGATTAGAGATACAGACAATACAATAAAAATAATAGGAGTAGAAAAATGACAGAAAAGGAACTGATAGTAAAATTACTTGTTGTTGTAGGCATGTTACGGATGTTCACTGGACTTGCTATGTATTTTGGTAGTAAGTTATTCAAAGAGGATTGCAAGAACCACATAGAGGAAGCTGTTAGTGGTGTATTTGCCTTACTTGCAGCCTTGCTGGTGATAACTATTTCAGCGATGTACGGAGCAAAATAAAATGAGCAAACAAAAACAAAAAGAATAATGGGAGCTAGTATGAGCGAACATTCACAATTTTATACTGACCTAGCTGCATGGTGTAATCAACCTGCATTTTTTAAAAAGACCAGCTTTGCTGGGTTTTTAGATAAAAGACACAACAGCAAAGAGCGCATAAAGAAATCACTTGAACTATACAAATCATAAAAAAAGGAGGCTTGCATGGCAAAGCGACCGTTAAAAAAGGTTAGTTGTATTAAATGCGGATTTGAGTTCGGTAACCCTATGCCATACTCAGACTTCAATAAATGGCAATGCAAAAAATGTTCCGCAGAAAAAAAACAAGAGGTCGAAACGGTTGATGTGAAACAATGTAGGAGGTGTAAACAACTGAAGCCATACTCAGAATACACTATCAGAAACCATAATATCTGCAGGGAGTGTGTTAAGCAATATGACAAGCGACATTGACCTATTACAGCATCTTGTAAAAATAACAAAGATGCCGCTACTGGAGATTGCTAAGTTGATTAACATATCCTACGAGGATTTGGTAGAAATACTTTATGTCGGCTCAAAAAACTACAAAGACCAATACCTAATACACACTATTGCTGATAAACTATCAATCCCGTATAAGCATTTGATACTACCAGTATCAAATATTGAAACAAGGAGATATATCATTGGAGAGTTTGCTGATATCAAAACAAGAATACGAACAAGCAAGAAATAGTGTTATACATGTATCCTCGGTAGAACTGTTTGGAGTTATACCCTATGGCTACCATCAAGGGATGTTTGCAGACAAAATAAACATAACAGGCTGCAATCTATTATGTAAGAACTGTATAACACCACAGTATTGCTACGAGTCAAGACACGATATTGTTAAACCTGTCAAAAGCATATTTCAAGCAGTATTTAGAACCCAAGCCGTTGCACCTGTGACTGTAGTTCTTTCTGGCGGTGAACCCACATCTATAGGACACTTCCAACTTGTTGCTCTATGCGATAGTTTATACAACTATGAAACAATCATTGTGCAGACCAACGGAACAAACCCATTTGATAAGCTGCATTGCAAACAGCCTGAGAAAATATGGAATTGTGTAACAATAAGAGCCTCAAGCTCATACACAATAAATAAAGGACTAACCAATATTGACGAGATTAACATTCTAGTCACTGAGCAACTGCCCAAAGACCTGCTATACGATATAACAACGGCATACCCAGACCTGCCTAAGTTCCTGATACCAGACGAATCTAATTATGAAATGTGCTATATGCATGCAGTGGAAGCGAAACGGAAGAATAAATATCCAGCCAAGAAATGCATGGAGTGGGCTATCAGACCAATGCTAAGGAGAAAATAAACCAAGAACAATGATATTCACAGCAGTAGTAACAAATAACATAAAACTTACTGAGTTGTTAATAGGTCAATATAAATGCGATTTGCACATCAAAGATTATGATAACAAAACACCGTTAGACTATGCTAAACTATTCAAGCATAAAAAAATAGAAAAAATAATAGAAAATAATGTTGACATGTTGGTATAACTAGGGTATAATCTTATTGTAATGCAATTTTCATTTAATCACGAACCTCTCGATTTGTAATTGTTTTCATTTATCCTCTCACAATGTGCTTGGGCTAGACTAACAATCTAGCCTCTTTTTTTGTCTAAAATTGAAAAACGGTTTTGGCTCCAGAGCTAAAATTGGAATTCGGTTTTGCTTTTTTAGGTATAATTGGAATTCGGTCTTAGGTATAATTGGAATTCGGTCTTAGGGTTTCATTCAGAACCCCAAAAACCTTTGGTATTTTAGTTAAACACCCGTGTTACGATCCAGGAGTTTCATGTTATTAATAAAATCATTTGCATTAGTAAACTTTAATAATATATATACTGTTTAATAAAACATCATTTATTTAATAATATCCTGCAAGTTTAATAAAATATTTTAATTCTGGAATTGATTCATAGAAAAACCCATATAATAGAATTCAATTATATATATAATGACATAATTGGTAATATAATACCATCTTTGTATTTTAATGCTATTTGATATTGTGTGTTGACTTTTTTGTTTTTTATGGTATATTAATTATATAAATAATTGCAGTAAATAATGCTGTTAAAAAAATAAAAAAAAGGGGATGAAAAAAATGAAAACAATTGAAAGAAAAAAACACACACATGCAAATAAGATATTTACACTAAATTCGTATTTGCCATACTTTCCAGGATTTTATGAATCAGTTTTTGACCCTGATTTTAAAATGGAGGATGTGTTGTATGAATCTTTAAACAATACAAGTGAATTATTAAAAATAAATTTTCAACTATCAAAAAAATACTCTGACTTTATTGTTGAAAACATATGCCAATGTATTGATTATAATAATTATCAAATAGACATATGTCATAAAATTATTGAGTATTTTAATAGTCTTAAATTCCCTCTTGGAATTAAAGCAGAATGGGAATTTATAAAACTGGATAGCCCTAAAGAATATAATTTTTCTAATGATAATATCGATTGTAATTTGTTTATATCTACAAATGATATTAAAAAAGCAGTAAATTATATTTTAGAACATCAAACAGAATTTCAAGAATTCTTGACTGAAGTTTATAAATCAAGAAACGGATTTTTGTCTTATCACTCACACTTTGTGAGTGATTGGCTTAATGAAGTATGTAATTTTTTATCACACCCCGATGATTTTATATCCAAAGACTTAGGGAGTGTTGATCATAAGATTATGAACATGCTTATATGGATTTATCTTCATAATTGGTCAATTGATCAATATGAATTCTTAAATGACATGCATGATTATACTTTAGATATATCAATAGAATATTATATTGATTTCGATAAAATGATATCAATTATAAATAAAGAATTTAATATTGATATTACTGATTTTTCTGAACTAGAGAATGTTAAAAACTAACGCTGCAGGGAGTAAACTCCCTGCATTTTTCACTAAAAAAAAAGGAGTAAATAAAATGTATTATATAACAAAAAATGGTAAGTATGCAGGAGCTTATGACAATTTAAAAGAAATTTATGTTATGAATATTGATAAACCTATATTCGAATTTTCTGATGACTTTCATGATGAAGTATTCAAATTTTTAGAAAAAATGAATATCGATATCGAGTCTCAAGATGCTTGCAATATTAAAACACAAATAGAAAAAGCAATATTGGATCAGGAGATTCTGAAATGGCTGAATTGGGGTGATTACGACTACACACTTATTAATCTCACACAAGAAGAAATTTATGCATTTCTTTGTGATAGAGAAGTATTAAATCTTTTAGTCTTAACAGTTCTCCATAATGAAAAATTGTATCAAGAATTCAAAGAAAGCAAATTTTATAATGATGATGATGGTGATGATGATAAAAATATAAAACAATTTATTAAGCATTTAATAATGGAATTACTACCATTATTAAGAGACATTGAAGACATTAAAGAAAGAGTAGAACAAATAAGAGTAGAACAAATATGGAATATATAATTATGACTTTAATTATCTTATATTTAATTGTTAAAACGCTTGAGTTTTTTATTAAGTGTTTTAAATAAAAAAAGGAGTAAATAAAATTGAGAGACAATAACACACAGAAAAAAAATATTGAACAGAATAAATTATTTATAATAGTTGATACAGAAAAAGGAAAATTTCTTATCGTAAATATGCTGGGTAAACAATATTTTTTTAATGCAGGGTATACGGGTGGCTACATTGATATTGACATATTCCTTAAAAAATACGCTGAAGCACATGAAAAAGGTACATATTCAGTATTGGAATTTAAACAGAATGAAAAACGGGTCTGTGATATGTTAAAAAATAATAATATCAAGGAGATTAATACTAAAAAAACGCTGAAAAAGCTTTACAATTTAATATAGATTAATACTATTAAGACTAATCTCACACACAAAAAGGGAGTATCTAAAATTGGTACTCCCTTTTTTCTATAATTGGAATTCGGTCTTAGGTATATTACACCCATACCCAATTTACAACAGTTTACTAAAATTTTCAGCATCTAGTTTTTATTAATTGTTTCCTTGTATTTATATTTTAAATGATCTTTTTTGACTCTTCTAATTCATGCCATAAATTTGTTAATATGTCAATTTATATTTTAAATTGGTAATATAATACCATCTTTGTATTTTAATGCTATTATAATATTAATTGATTGACTCTAATTACATATACGGGTATATTACTATTATAAAATAAATTAATGCAGTAAATAAATACTGCTAAAAAAGAGAGAATATAAAAATGAAAACAGTAAACAATGAATTATTAAACTTAAAAAGCAGAATTAGTGATGTTGTCAAGAGAAACAAAGAACTTACAAAAAATCAATTTAAAACTAGTGATTGGACTGGTGAAGATTATCAAATTATTTCATCACTGGTCAAAGCATCATTAAGGACGATTAGCAAGGCGGTTGACCAGAAAGAAAACAAAGAGGAATTGAGAAAGATTTACACAACATTGAAAAACAACGCGAGTTCTGAAGTGACTAAAGAAGTCATAAAAGCAATTAATCTTTTTAATGCAATTTTAGAAATTTAAAATCAATCTCACACAAGGGGTACAAATAATATTGTACCCCTATTTTTATATCCCATTCTTGTTCACTACTAATGAACATATATCTCTACTGACAAATTCTGACAGTGACAAAATTTGACACTGACAAATTCTGTCAGTTGTTTAACATGTTCTTGATTGCTGATAGTTAATAACACCTTTTCACACACTTAAAAGTAGAAATTCACAGAATAAAGTATTTTATTAAACACCAATTTGAACCTATAAAAATCACTAAAAATAATTTTAATCACAGAATCAGCAGGAAGGGGCTTGAATTCGTAAACAGGACTTTTTATATGAATAAAAAACATGTTGCTCCAGAATCAAAATATAAATCGTATTAGTTAAATTGTGTATTAAATTATACAATTATTAATTAAATTCCACCATTAAATCAGGTTCAATTTATATATACGAACACATGTTCAGTTTACATAATATTCATTATGGTGCGTTATGTTTTAGTAAAGCATCTGTGTTTTAGTATAAGACCCCGTATCTTCCCCAGAATGGCAGTTCTTAATAGGAAGGCACCCCAAAATTTATCTCGGTCTAAATTCTCAAATCCCCCTTAAGATTTTATGACTTTAACCTTAATTTTTCGTCATATTCTATGCAATTGCAAATTCACAAAAAAGGAATGATTTCACGCTTAATTTGTGCTTGTTGAACTTAACGGTGGTAAAACTGCACAATTTATGACATTCACTTAACTCACGCTTTTCCCTCCATGGGCCCCTGATTTATACTTTATTCCGTAACGTGAAGCTCGTTCACAAATTATATATATATTGTGCAGTGTTATGATTTTATCCGTTTTGCTGGGGGAGAAAAAAAAAGTTAAGCTTCACTGGCATTTGTGAATTATTTTTGAACTGTGAACGGACCCTTAAATTAGCTTAAGAAATTAAGGCTTTATCTGGACTTTTTTTTCACAATCTCTTTTTGAACGCTATATTAAGAAAAACAGGGTATATTGCACACTATATTAACGCTTCAACATTATTTCTTAAGGTTGTTCATAATTGAGTTTGAGGGTGTTATAATGGGTTGTATTTGTAGGAACAAAATGGTAAGTGATATACTTAAGTTGTGTATGAATGGAAGGAGGTGTGGAGGAAATGAGTAGTGGAAGTAGAAGTATAATGACTGATGATGAGTTCAAGTTTGTGCGTGAGTTCTGTATTGACTTTAATTTTGAGGGGGCTTGTGATAGGTTAGGGTTAAGTGAGAAGCAGGGGATGAGGTTACTTAGGCTAGAGAGGGTTAAGTCGGCAATAGCGGAGCGGAGGGCGGAGTTAGTTAAGTCTGATGTGGTTAATGTGGGGTTTGTGATTACAGCATTGAAGGAGAACGCTTTGGTGTCAATGGGGAAAGTGCCGTTGATAACAAACAGTGGTGAAAATATGGGTTATCAGGAGTACAACCCAAGTGCGGCAAACAGGGCATTGGAGTTATTGGGTAAGAGCATTGGGATGTTTAGAGATGATAGTAAGATGGATGTGCAAGTTAATATTGCTAATGCTTTGGTGAGTCAGTGGGAGAAAGAGAATAATGCAGAAGAAGTCTAGGAATGTAAATGAGGAAGCTGCTAAGATACTGCTTGAGTGTCAGGGTGATAGTGTTAAGTTTGTTCGCAAGATACTGAAGGTAGAGCCTGATGACTGGCAGATAGAGGCTCTAAGGGCTATGGATAGTGGGATGCATGTGGTTATTAAGAGTGGTCATGGTGTTGGTAAGACTGCTTTGCTTAGTTGGATAACCTTACAGACACTTGCTTGTTTTCCTTACAGTAAAGTTCCTTGCACTGCTCCTACTAGTCACCAGCTTAGGAACTTGTTATGGGCTGAGATAGGAACTTGGCTAAATAAGAGTATATTGAAGGGTATGCTTAAATGGACTGCTACATCTGTTTGTGTGAATGGATTTGAGGAGAGTTGGCGAGCCAGTGCGGTATCTTGCAGGAAACCAGAGAACCTTGCAGGATTCCATGCTCCAAAGATTAGATACATAGTTGATGAGGCTTCTGGTGTTGATGATCCGCTCTTTGAGGTTGTGGACGGTGCTTTGACTACCGAGGGCGGTCAGCTGATAATGACAGGCAACCCTACAAGGTTGGATGGATACTTCTATAAGACATTCCAGAAACCAATGGAAGGGGTGCATCTGATTACTGCCAGTTCGCTTGATTCCAAGAGGGTATCCAAGAGCTGGGCTAAGATGATGGCGGATAAATGGGGCGAGAGTAGTGATATATACAGGGTTCGTGTGCTTGGTGAGTTTCCTAAGTTGGGAACAGATAGTTTTATCACTCTTGATTTAGTGGAGTATGCTGTAACAAACGAGAATGTGTTAGCGGAAGGCGATGTATATATCGGGGTTGATGTGAGCAAAGGTATTGGTAGGGACGAATCTGTCATTTGCACAAGAAAAGGCAACTGGGTCTATCCGTTGCAAGCAAGTAGGACTTGGACTATCCCTGAACTTGCCAACAGGGTGATACTGGAAGCTAAAAAATATAACGCAAAAGCCATCATGATTGACGATACTGGTCTTTCAGGTGCGACTGATTTAATAAAAGAAGGATTAAGGGGAACGACTACACAAGTATGTCCTATAAACTTTGGTGGAAGCGGCAATGATAACTACTTGTATCTTTCTGGTGTAATGTGGGATAATGTGAGAAACATGCTCAGGGACAGGATGATTAAGCTGCCTATGGATGATGAGATGCTTGTGGGTCAGCTTTCCACAAGAGGATATACCATCAACCCGAAGGGAAAAATCGTCCTTGAGCGGAAAGAAGATTTAAATGATTCACCAGATAGAGCAGATGCGTTAGTTTTATGTTTCTTTACAGGGTTGACACCGAAGCCAGCAGGTGTTATTTTAGAGGCAAGCGATGATGTATGGGATGGTGGCTATATTAATCAAGCAGAGGCGGTGAATAATTTATGGGGTGGCTAAAGGATAAAATTGATAGTTATATTGATAGCCGTTTTGAGTCTGAGCGAGCTGCTTATGAGTCAAAAATAGAGGCGATAAACGATATTCTTAGATCGAAGCGGTTGCTAGAAGCTTCTTTGAGTGGAAACACAGAAACTGCTTTGCTGTATAATAATATATCCTCTAACCAGATATACAGCCATGCGAACCGACACGCCAAACTTGAAGCTAGAACACTGTATTACACCAATCCTATAAGCAAACGGTTAGTCAAGATAATCGGGGATTATGTGTATGGGACAAAACCTGTTGCGACAGCAAAGACCAGTAAATTGGTTGCTCAAGTTATAGATGAGTTCTGGAACGACCCGATAAATAACCTCGATAAGCAGATAGTCAATTATTCCGAGATGCTGCTTGGTCTTGATGGTGAGCTTTTACTAAGAGCTAGAGTAAACCCACAGACTGGCAAGGTTAGGCTATCCTATATTGACTCTTTGGAGTTGAATAAGGTTTATGTTGATAGTCTTAACAATAGTGTGGTTACAAAAGTAGAGCTTTTTGGCAAAGAAGGTAAAGAGGGCGAAGTTTTAGATGTGATTAGATACCGTGAGGGTGTTGATAAGGTGAGTATCGGCAGCAAGGAGCTTGGCAATCTGGAAGAAAGAGAGGTTGACGGGTTCAGGGTTGGCGATGTGTTCTATTTCAGGCAAGAGTATCTTATAACTGGCAGAGGCAGACCTCCTTATGAGCATCAATTTGGTTGGATGAAGGCTCATGACAACACATTTTATGATGAGTTCAAGAATGTAAGTGCACAGAGCAGTCATATATGGGATGTTACTCTTACGGGTGCGACTGAAGAAGAATTATTGAAGAGGAAAGCTGAGATAGGCATGGTCAAAAAACCATCACCTGGCTCAATTATGGTTCATAACGAGAGTGAAACATGGGAAGCTAAGAGTCCTAATATCAACCCTAACATCACAAAAGATTTGTTGGTTCAAGTTAGAAAATTGATAGGGTTAGGTTCAGGTCTTAGTGAAACATGGGTAGCAGCCAGTGACGATGTGAATAGGAACACTGCTGAAGTTGCAGATACACCTCCATACAAACATCTTGGTAGGTTGCAGTGGGAAATAAAGCACATGATACGAGACATGGTTGATTATGCTATAGACCAAGCAATAATGCATGGTTATATCCCCAACGTGACTGCTGAAGAAAGAAGTTTTGATATATCAATGCCTGATATGACCGCAACTGATAATGACAAGATAAGTAATTCCTTAATGAAGCTGGTGCAGGCATTGATAATGGGTAAGGAACTTGGATTAACTGATTCAATCACTGATAGACGGCTGTTCTACCAGATGGCACATATTGATGAGCCAGATGGTTTAGAGGATAGAGTAAAAAATGAGCAGAAAGCAAGGGACCAGCAAGACTACTTGAAATTATATAGGAGTGGATTAGGTGGAGTTGACGACAAAAAAGCACAAAATCTTAATAGCAAGTCCGACATATAATCGGGCTTGGATACTTCCATATTTTATAGATTGTATAAAAAGCATGGACACATCACATCTGGATGTGTCTTTTGTCATTTTTAACAATATGAGCAGCGATAACACCAAAGAGATAATCGAGGGTGCTGGTGTTGGCTATGAATATATTGACACAGGCGACCTAGAGCCTTACACAAGAACAAGCAGTGGTGATGCTCTAAACCGAATGAGGTTAGTAAGGGAATACATAAGAGATTATGCAATCAAGAACAAGTTTGATTATACTTTCTTCTGTGACTGTGATATATTGGTTCAACCTAGCACATTGAAAACCTTGCTTGCTCACAATGTGGATTTTGTGGCTGCAACTATATCTAATAGCGGGACAGTCAACTTCAATAGATATGCTTGCAACTGCATGGATTTTAAGCCAAGAAAAGGTGTTTATTCCAATCCTGATAGATGGAAACCCCATTATGTTTGCGGTGATGGATTGGTGGAAGTAGGAGGCACTGGTGCAGTGTATCTAGCTTCAAAAGAGCTACTTAAGAAATGCTCCTATTTAGATACACCATCTTTGTATCCTGAAGAAGGCGAGGATTATTCCTTTGCTAGAGAATGCATGAAAAAAGGTTTTAAGCAATACATTGACGAGACACATAGATGTTTGCATTGTTTTGAGCCTGATATATTGGAGTTGTATAAACAACAAGATAATAAGAACCAAGCCGTGAAGATAATAACTCAGAGGGCTTGGCTTAATATACCTGTAAACGAGAAACTATCTAATGGCTCAGGATGTAGTTACTGTAAAAAGAGGGGGAGATAGACATGGCTAAAAAAGTTGAAACTAAAGCAGAAGAAGTTGTTGAAGCAAAAGAAGCAAAAGAAGTTGTAGAAGAACCTGTTGTTGAGGAGGAAGTTGTTATAGTAACTAGTGCAAAAAAAGCAATAGCGAAACTAATAAAAGACAATGGACTGGAAGATAGGGTTTTCTACACAAAAGTATTTGATGATGGCAGGGTAGCTGTTGTTGATGCTACTGGGAAAAAGTATTATGCAACTACTTAGAGAGTCAAGCCAAATTGAGAATTGTCAACTGGATAAAGAGAATAGAGTCATTAGAGATGCTGTTCTCATAAAAGCAGGTGTCAGTCAGAATAATAACTATTATTCTGAAGATTTACTCCAGAATCAGTATCAAATATTTGAAAACTCAAACGGTTTCTTTGGTCATGAATCGGGCGGTAAGTACCGAACTGATCCAAGGAACCTATCGCATGTTGTAAAAAATGTTCGATATGATAATGGGGTTGTTTATGGTGATTTGCACTATTTAAAGAGTGCAGAGCCTTATTTGTTAGAATCGCTGGAACAAAAAGAGTTGCTGGGTCTTTCTGTTTGTGTGTATGCAAAAAGCAAAGCTGCTATATTGGACGGGAAGCCAGTAAAAGTTGTTAGTAGCTTTGTCGAGAGTAAAGAAAACTCAGTTGACTTTGTTGTTAATCCTGCGGCTGGTGGGCGAATATTTGAAAGTTCTGATGAGGAGGGTTTAATTATGGAAAAAGAAATGCAAGATTTAATTACCGAAGAAACAAAAAAAGTACTTTCTCCAGTGGTCGAGAAAGTAGAGGCACTTACTCAAAAGATAGAGAGCCTTATTGAAAAACCAAAGGAAGAAGAAACAAAACCTAGTGAAACTGCTGGGCTTACGACTGAAACACTAGAGGCTCGATTGCAAGAGGAATCTGCAAAGAATAATTGCAAGATAATGCTTGCTGAGATGTTGATTGAGTCTAATTTACCTGCTGAAGCACAAGAGAAAATAAGAAGTGCTTTTGATGGTAAGATTTTTGAGGCTAGTGCTGTTACTTCTGAAATACAGCTTTTCAAGAAGATGTTAGGCAGACTAGAGGACGAGGAAGGGAAAGATACCAATGTGGATGTAGGGCAAGACAAACAAGATAGACTCAGGATAGCTCTTGAGGCGTTTGTTGGTGCAGATACCGAGCTTGGTGATGTAAAACCGTTTAAAGATTTTAAAGAGGCTTATGTAGCATTCACTGGCGATGTGGATTTCACAGGTCAAATAAGACTTAATGAATCCCAGACAAAAGAATCTGCGTTCTCTATAACTTCATTTCCTTATGTTATGCAGGATGCTTTAAACAAGAAACTGCTCAAGGGTTATGCTAGTGTTAATGATGATTGGAAGAAGTTTTGTAATGTGAGTTCGTCTTATGATTTCAAATCACAGAAAAGAGTTAATACAGGCTACTTTGGCGATATGCCTCAAGTGTATCCTGATGTAGAAAATTACCCATTGCTTGAGCTGTATTCAGACAGTAGAGTTGACTTTGTTATCAAGCAATACGGTGGACTTGTTCCTATAACAAGAAGGGCTATTATCAATGATGACCTTAACGGTTTATCAAGGATAGTTGGCAACCTTGGCAGAAGTTGTGCTAGAACAATGCAAAAGAGAATCTATGTAGATAATTTGCATGATAACCCTGCATTTGCAGACAACTATTCTACAAGTGAGGATGGACATACTTCTGGTGGAACAGGCAGATTCTTCTCAAGTAATAGAACAATCGTAGCTAACAGAAACTTAGGAAACGCAGCACTCTCTGAAACTGCTATAAATGAAACAATTACTCTTATGAACAAGATGGTTGAGCCAGGCAGCGGTGAAAGATTTGGCGGTGGTGATGACTTCCTCCTTATAGTTCCTGTTGACTTAAGAGGAACAGCAATAGGTCTTAATCAAAAGAATAGTGTTGAGACATATAATCCAATCTATCACATGTTTGGTGCAAACAACGAGAGAATCATTGTTAGCAAATGGCTTACTGATGCAACAGACTGGTATCTTGTTAGACCACAATCTGAAATGGATTGGATAGAAGTATCATTCTTGTTTGGCAAGGAGACGCCAGAGATTATGTTAGCAGACAATCCGCTTGTTGGCGATATGTTTGTTGCTGACAGAATGGTTTATAAAGTTAGATACGAGTATGAGGTAGTTCTTCTTGATCCAAGAGGAGCTTACAAGCATGTCGTTGCAAATTAATAGGGGGGTTAGATAGTTATGGGAAAATATGTGAAACATAGAGGACTGAGAGTTCCGTCCGCACTTGCTCATACTGCTGTTGAAGTAGGTGATGTGGTTTGTCTTAATTCTGCTGGGAAATGGGTAAAAGCAAGAGCCAACCATGCAGATACTTCTCCAGCCGTGGGCGTAGTTACTGCTGGTGTGAAAACTGCCGATTTAGCCAATGTGAGACCAGAGGTTTGTAGTGATGCAACTATAGCCAATGCAGGAACTTCTTTGGCAACAGGCGGCGAGGTTTATTTGAGTGCTGCAGTTGCTGGGGCGGTTACACAGACAGCTCCAACTGGTAGCAACAATTTCGTGCAAGTAATCGGAGTAGCTGTTAATGCTACTGATATTCATTACAACTTTGGCAGCGGTCAATTCAGGGCAGGTGCATAAACAAATGAATAACGAGCTTGAAAGTAAAACCAAAGAGCTTGTTGAAAAGATTCAGGACGGGCTATCTAGCTTTAGTTTAGTAATAGCAGGTGTTTTTAGTAAACACCTGCTTGCAATACTATCAATGTTAGGTAGCTCGTCTAAAGAGTGGAATCCGATTAATAATTATATAATCATAGATAAGCTGGACGAGTTAATTAAGGCTATGCGTGTAGATTTAATTAACACATTCATGCTGGAGCAGTCGAACATAAAGAGTGTAGGTAGTGTGATTGGAAGGGTGTCATCTGTTCCGATTATGCTTCCGTCTATAGACTCAACATCTGAGCTTTCTAATGTGCTTGATAGTTACAGGGCAGAACTTATAAGAAACATAACAGATGACATAAGAAACGACATAGCAAAGAGGGTCAAACGTGCTATAATAACAGGTGTAAGACCAGATGATTTAGTATCTGAGTTAGCAGATTTAAATAATGGTGTATTGCTTAAATACAATAAGCGGATAACTACCATAGTAAGAACAGAATACTCTACAATACTAAATATGGCTGAGTATAACGAGATATTAAAACAAGGCAGTATTTACCCTAACTTAAAGAAGATGTGGGTTCATACTGGAGCATTGGGCGGAAGTTATCAACCTAGACCATCTCATATGGCAGCAAGCGGTCAAACAGTAAGATTTGATGAGCCGTTTATAGTTGATGGTGAGAAGTTAATGTTTCCTTCTGATCCGAACGGCTCGGCTAGAAATGTAATAAATTGTGGATGTGTAATGATACCGATTTTATAACCCAAGGGGGAGAGTCACATGCCATTTGTAGTTAAGAAATCTAAAGGATTGGGGAAATCCATAATAGCTGGTGAGGCTATTGATATCGGCGATGTTGTTTGCATAAAAGATGCAAAGATATATAAGGCTGATAATACAGATGTTACAAAGAAAGAAGTTATAGGTATAGCGAATTCGAGGGCTGCTGCAAACGGCAGGGTAGAGATTGTTACAGAGGGTGTAGTTGGTGGGCTTTCTGGTCTTACAGTGGGGCAGAAACTCTATCTTGGCAACGCAGGTGCAGTAAGTGCATCTGGAAGTGTTCAACTTGGTGTTGCAATAACAGCAACTGAGTTTGAGTTGATGATTGGTTTGCAAGACTCCGACCCAAACACAATCATAGTCAGGGCTGGCGAGAGTGTGCAGGCTGCGGTGGATTTGGCAGTTGCTAAAGGTGCAACTGCAAATAACAGAGTATTTGTAGAACTTTACAACGGAATACATGAAATATTAACTAATAATGGAGTTTTGACAATACCTGCTGGTGTAACCCTTTGGGGTAGAGATTCTACATCTGTAAAAATTGATGGTAATGTGGTTATTGAATCTAATGGTGGAATCAGTGGTATAACAGTATTAGGAACTGTAACAGGTGCTGGAGCATCTGCTCAATTCTCAGTTGTAAGGGTTGGTGCTTCAAGTCAAGCTAACTTCTTAACATTAGACGATGCTGTTAATAGCATACCTAATGGTTCTGGTGTGTTATTAGAACCAGGTGAATACACTTTGAATGTTAATAAGAGATTAGGGTTTATACAAGGATTAGCTGCAGTCCCCTCTGTGATTGTTGATGAGACAGGCGTTGTATCAGTGGATGGAAATGATACTGGTTACGTAAAAATAACTAATAATACCACACTATTATTTTGTAGAAGTATATCAAATGTTTGGTTAGTCCAGTCGATGACATCATTAGTACTTTTTACAAATCATATAACGGATTCTATTCTTCAATTAGAAAAAAAACAAGAAATTCTGGATTTTATTGGTGAATCAGATTCTGTAAGAGTTAAAATATCTAACTCTTCTATAATACCAACTTCAAATGCAAAGTCAGCGTTTTTATGCTTGGAAGGTGATGGTGCTAATATACTGGAAATAACAAACTCTATTATTGATGTTCCTATCTATGCAGGTTTAGCTAGAATTTCAGGATGTATATTTGGTACAAAATACTCTAAGATTGGTATGACATTAGGTGGAGGAGGCTTTAATTCAAGGAAACATTCATGTGTAATTGTGAATTCTACTTTCCATGGTGATATGAACTTGTATATAGGCTCGACAAGCCCGTTAAACCATAATACCTTAAAATTATGGAATAACACTCTTTACCAAGATACTTCTAATGTTAATTTATATTATAACATGGTGTCAACCGTTACGTTTAATTTAATAACTGACTACCATAATATTAACATTTGGGATACAGCGACAAGAAGAGTCTTCATTTCTCCAAACTCTGTTTACAAAAAAGTAACTTACAAAACTATTGCTGAAGTTATAGACACAAATAAAACCGTTACATTTGCTAATAATAAATATACTATGACAGGATTATCACAAACACCAGTTTGGGGGGCTGGTAGTTTAATGGGAATTACTCCTATCGAGATAATAGAAAACCCCGATGCTGGTGCGTGGGGTATTGAAAAAACAACAGGAACAACAGCAGAGTGGCATGCAGGAGCTAATTTAAATACTGGAGCTACTTATACAGTAACGTATTTTGCTCTAACAGGAGATCCTGATGAGGTTTTAGACGGTGCTCCCGTTCCTGTGATAAGGCTTACAGGTACATTACCTACAGGCAACCCACCTACAGGACAGGTGTATCTATATCTAGAAGGTGGCAAATTAAAAATTAAGCTACCAAACGGCTCAGTCGAGACAATAACATCAGCGGTGGTGTAGTTCTATGACAATACCGATTAACTTCCCACTTAACCGAGGGGCGTTGTACCTGACGCCAGCGGATGTTTATTATAACTTAAATTATCAAGAGATAAATTTAGATGATTATATACCTCATAAACTAATATTTGTTTGGAATCAAAACAGTGATAATACTGTTAATCGGGGATTTTCTAAACAAATAATGGAGTATTATAAAAGTGTTCGTGGTGATGATATAACTATTGTTGACGTGCCTGTCGATTTACCATTTAATAATGCTTATTACAATGAGGACGGTGAACTGGTTGATGGGTGGTCAAATTATATTTACAAGCCTAGCGGTTTTACTTCAGAACAAAAAAGTAATTATGTAAACACAAAAATATATCAGCCTGTCATGAATAAAATATCTGAAATGGAATGGAGTTTATCGGAACCATATTACGTTGTGTTTTCTTCAGATATACCTTTTGAGTTTTGGGAATTTGCAACCAACGGAATATTTTCAAGTTGGCTACATGTTGGATATTTAGGAAAAAATATAGTAGGAAGAAAAGTTTACAACCACCAATTATATAATTCTCCTATTAATAATTTGTTGTTTAACCAAATACTAACACTCAAGGAAAAAATCAGTTTATTAAAAATGATAGATGATAAATTGATAAATAGTATAATTATGTATACAACCCATCTCACTGGCAACAATTTAGATGAAGTAAAAAGAATGATTAATAAAAGCAAATTAGCTGATAACGGTATTCCAAACGAGACACCAAAAATTCAAGTTACGCTTGACGACAACTGGTACCGTGATATAGGGGGGTTAGGTTTATACAAAATGTTTCCTGTTAATCCTCCGTTTTTCCGAAGTGACACAGCACCAAACTTCATGCTTAACAAATCTAATTTTAACAATGCTGGTTTAGATATTGTTATTCAGCCAAACTCAACAACGGAAGCTAATACTGTTTATACAGGGCTTGGCGTAAACAATATTATCCATTTTAGTCATTCTCTCTATATGAAAAAAGCAGACAAAAGAAGATATGGGTTATATGCTAATATCACAGGTGTAAGAGATGGTGATGTAGAATCATTTGACGATAATTATATATATCCACAACTCAGGGGAGCTACTCCTACTATTTATACTGGTAACAGAACATACAAAGTTACTAAAATTAATAATCACACAATTCAGTGGAACATTTCAGAAATGCCAGCCTCACCTATAGTGTTAAGGGGTTATATAAAATGCTTAGTAATTAGAGGCGAAGACAATACAGACGAATTTGATTTACCTAATATTTCACCATTTATAGGTGAAAGTGGCTCAACAACAATAAATGTGGCTTTTCTTGAAGATGGAACAGAATTAACAGCGAACGATTTTGATTGTGATATATCGGGTGATAAATGTAAGATAGTATGGTTTGATTCTGATAATCCAAAGCGACCTGCTGGAAATTACAACATTGCAGGAACAAACAGAATGCAAGATTTGAAATATTTTAATTCACTTTCTTATGCTAATGGTGGAGTACATTTTCAACTTTGGTCAGGAAGTGCTCAACCTGCGTCAATGCAAAGCTGGAATAAGTATTTTAAGGATACAGGAAACACTTTATGGAGTCAAATAGATAGAGAAAATGGAGCAACTTGTGCAATAGGATTTACAAGCGAACCTTGGGGTTGTAACCCAGTTCGTGATTTTGTAGTGTATTATCTAAGCGGTATTCCTTTTGCAGTGGCAATGGCTTGGGCTGAAAGATACTGGGGTCCGATGATTTACGTTGGTGACCCTATGTGCAATCCGTTTAAAGATAGTCCTGTTGAATTTTATGATGGTTTTTATGACACATTATTACCGTTGCCAGAAGGTAGGAAAAAAGGCACTTGGTACACTGGCAGGAGAAATGTAATTAATGAGTAACTATAAAATAGGTTCTTTCTAGGGAGCATGAGGGGTTTAACAAATGATAATCCGCAGATACTTAACTACAGCAGCAAGCAACAGGCACGGGCTGGACTAACAAAGATAATGCAACAACTTGGCTTGAAATAATAACATCAATTGGTGAATAAAAAAATGGTGGTAAAGAAGATATGACTAACTGTATTAATATTGTGGATAAAACAAAGCTGCTTATAAATGATATTGTTGAAAACCCAGTACTGCGATTGCAGCAAGAAAACGTTACAGGTCCAGGACTTGCTAACGGAACTTACAAGATCAAGGTTACAAGTGTGTCTTTGTTTGGCGAGACAACAGGCGGAGCGCATGTATCTTCAACAATAGCGGCTAGTGGTAAAGCCATAAAAATAAACATTGGCAGGGTGAAAAATGCTATAAGGTTCAGAGTATATGCTTCTGTTGGGACTGATGATTATACTTTGCAGGGCGAAGCAAGCATAACTCAAAATGCTTCCAGCCAGTTCGTGCTAGGAGAATACACAAGCACAGGAAGTGTTATACCTACAACAAATACAGCAACCGAGTTTTTGAGACACGAATTATACGAGGTAGCGTTAGAGCAAGCTCTAAGCGAATACTCAAAGATAGAACCAAAAGAAGTTGTAAAGGAAATAACTGTTACATCAGGAATATATAATTATGCTTTACCAGATGATTGGGTAGAGGGCGTAAGCAATTTCACAAAAGCATACTGGACTAGAAACGGCGAATCTGAGGAAGTTGGTTATTCCAATGTGTCAGTTGGTAGATATATAACACTATCTAACTTTGCTCCAAGAACAGGTGATGTATTATCTTTTTATTATACAGTTCCTTATACTTGTGAAGATATACCAAACAACAAGATAACACCATTTGCGATGTTATGTGCTAGTTACGCATGCACTCACATTGCAACTGGATATTCCCATAACTCTAATAGACAAATAGGAGCAGAAGTAGTAAACTTTGATATGAGGTCTAGCGATTTCAGGAAAATGGCTGACATGTATAGACAGCAAGCATTAAAACTACTTTCTTCTCGTGGCAAAGCGGTATTTGCAAGATGGAGTGATGTGTAATGGCTTGGTATAGCAATCGGACACCGTTATCACAGGCAAGTTACAATGTTAGTGTATCTGTATCACCTGCATTAAGACGGTTATGGCTAAGAGGTTCAGATAACATTAACAAAGAGATGGAGAGGGTCGTATCTTCATATACAATGCTGATTAAAGGTAAGATACAAGTAGCTGCTCCGATTGGTGTTTATGGTATTTTAAGAAAAAGCATAGGCGAGAAAACCAGCTTTGATAACTCAAGCGATAAAGCATCAGGCAGGATTTTTATTAAACAAACAGCTCCTTATGGTGTATATGTTGAAAAAGGCACACGGGGACAGCGAATGATGCCTCCTTATGCAAAATTAAGGAAGTGGGTTAAACGAAAGATACCGCATGACGGATTGAAAGATTTGGAAAGAAAGACTTTTTTGATAAGAAGAAAGATAAAATCACAAGGTATAAATGCTCAATATTATATGCTTAAACCATTCAACGCTGAACGAGATAACATATTCAGAGCTATGGTAGCAGGGATAAACAAGGCAAAAATATGATAGTAACCTATGTAGATATGCTTGAAGCGATTAGCGAAGTCCTAAGAGAGGCCAACTTAGGAATAATAGATGAGCAAGAAGGCGGAGTAGCAAATATATCTTGGCAGCTTGATAACCCTGTGTGTTATTGGACGGTCAAGTTTGTATCTGATGAGATTATAAAATCTACACTTACACATGACCAAGTAAGGTATGATTGGAGCATAAAAGGGTTTTTCCCAATCAATTATGATTGCAATTCAGAAAAGTTTTTCTTGAGCAAGATGCAGGAAGTAAAAGATACGTTGAGAATTAGTTTGCCTTGTTTGCAACAATCTGCTCCCAAGGTGATACTGAACGATTACATAGAGTTTGGAGATGGCGAGGGCTTGGTGCGTTGCCATTTCTGTGATATACGGTATTCTACTACTTTATTGATGGAAAGAGAGAGGGAGGTGCAATAATGGGAGACTATGTAACAGGTCAAAATGCTGTTTGTTTGCTTAGCACAACACCAGAAACCGAATTTGGCAAGGTAATACCTAGTGTGAATTGGCAGGTATTTGGAATTGTCTCATCTGCTGAAGCGAACAGGTCAACAGACACAAACAAGATTTATGGATTAGGTCAAAAAGCCGCACAAGCCGAATATGCTGGTGCAGTAGAGAACACTCTTAGAGTTGATTGTGTTGCTCCAAGCAAAGCTATTTTGCGGACAGCTTTACCTAACGTGAACCAAGAAATAAACTCGTATAACTTTGCTATTGGTAAATCAGGAGATTCTGGCAAGGGTGTTGGTTTGAAATGGAATCAGATGACAATAAACGTTCCAGAAGAAGAACCATTGTCAGTTAGTTTTGATGGGATATTCAAAAGCTGGTTAGTTCCTGCGGGTTCTGCGACTGGGTTTGATATAGAGAAACAGTTAATTGCTAATCCGATACTGTGGAAAAGAACAGGGCTAACATTAAGGATTGGTGGCGTTATAGACAATGATTTGATGAGTCTTGAGATTACAGTAAACAACAATATAACAAGAAAAGGTGTTGATAACTCTATTAGTAATCAGCAAAGAACGGCCAAGGTGCTTGAAGATGGCAATTTTGAGGTTGATGCAAGGGTTATGACATACACAAGACCAATAGGAATTAACCTTGAGGAAAGCGGATACGGTTGTTCCACTGGAAACATTACAATGGAGGCTACTTTTGTTAATGAATGTAGCACAGCGTCAAGTCCAGAGACTCTAGTAATAACACTTGGAAACGGTATCTACAAGAGTGTTAACGAGTCATACAATGCTAATGAAATAGTGCAGTATGAGATAGGAATACAATTTAGAACAATGACTATCACATAAACGGAGACTCAGATTGCTTACTGGTAACAAGCAGATTTGTATATATGGTGAGGAATCTGTGTACGGGACGGCTGTAAGTCCTAACAGCCATTTTGGCATAGTGTTAGGAGGAAGTCTTGATGAGGATAACGAACTTAATTACATCTACCCTCCTGGTGTTAATGTGCCAAGTAAAATAGATTATATGACTTCAGGATATAACGGTCGGATTACATCTACATTCAATCCGATTGTTTTTATTAACTGGGCTATGATGTTGAAGTCTTACACGATAGATGCAGGTGTAGCGGTTTCTGGTGTCGGAGGAATCCTGCCTAGAAGGTTTATCGGTGCCATGTGTAATAGTTGTACTATAGACATGGCGGAGGAGCAATTTATTCATGCAAATTATGAGTTTATTGCACAAAGATGTATAAATGGTGCGATTCCAACAATGCTTGCTCCCCTGCCATTATATATCAATACGCACATAGAAATGACTGTAAACGGTGTGCCAGTTGGCGATTTCAATAGATGTTCTATAAACATATCAAACGGTTTAGAGGGCGTATATACTACAGATAGAAACAAGCCAGATATGCGGTCTTTTTCTAAATTAAAGGCTAAAAACAGGAAAGCTAATGTAACAATATCAAGAAATGGCTACTCTTATAACCCAATGCGTGGCACACAACCAGAGAGCTATATCGAGATAAATATTGGCATACTGGATGTTTGTAGCAACTTGCGAACACTAATAAAATTGATTGATTGCAAGCAAAGGAAAGTATCTGAGCAATTGCAGCCTGTAAAGCCCATTGATTTTGTTTTAGAATATGAATGTAGAGATATAATAAGTATGACAATGTAAAAGGAGTGTCTTGTAATGGCAAGTGTGAATTTCAAAAGAGTAACACTAAAAAGGGAAGTACCAGGAACTAACGGGGAGGAATATCTTGAAATAAGAAGATTGACTTCAGGTGAGGAACGACATAGAAGTTCGATAGGTTCACAGATGGTAATTTCAGGTTCTAAGAAAGATAAAAACAATGAAACTATTATGAAAATGAAACTAGACGAAATGAAGATGTTTGAGTTCGAGAAATGCATAATTGACTACAGGTTAATTGATGACAGTGGTCATGTATTGGAGTTTGGTTCACCTGAACAAAACAGAAAAGTTTATGAGCATTTTGATTCAACTATTTGTGATTTGTTTGATTCTATGATGGAAGAGCTTAACGGCACAGAAGAAGATAAAGAGGAATTAGTAAAAAACTTAGAGAGTTCGTCAGGTCAATCCTAGGCGAACAAACAAACAAGGATAAAACATTATCTGCATGGACTAAAATATACGGTGAAGATAAATTGCCAGACAAGTATAAAGGCAAATCGCAAACAGATAATGAGATATGCGTTTATTACTGGAATCAATATTGCTTATGCAAGGAATTCAAATGCTTACCGAGAGCGGGTGGTTTAGACGACCAAGACCATTTACTGGTGTTAGCATTCACAATAATAGCGAACGAGGTGGCGGCACATTATGAGCAGTCTAGCAGATCAAAGAAGAATTGATATTATAATTGAAGCTCAGAACCGCACTAGAAAAGTATTTCAACAAATCAAGAAGGATATTGACACAATACAAAATAGTGGTGCGGTTCAGGCTGCCAAACAAGCTAGTGGCGTTGTTAATAAAACAGCTCAGGCGGCAGAAGAAGTAAGTAAAAAAGCAATCCGAATGAGTGGCAATATATCAAGAGGTATCACTAATGTATTTCAAGGTATGTGGCAAGCAGCAAAAACAGTTTTTGGTTCTATAAGGAGCATGCTGGGCGGAATAATGGGACAATTCACCATGCTTGCTGGTTCTGTGGGTTCTGTCTTTGCTATGTGGCAAGCAATCAAGTCATTTGTGGCGTTAGATGCCTTGAAGCTCGGTATGGAAAATATTATGGATAGTGCTAAGGCTGCACAAGCTGAAATAATCGCATTGCAAAAAATCGCATTAAAGCCAGGTGTGACATTCCAAGAAGCATTAAGGGCATCGATCCAGTTTCAAGCTGCTGGCATCGGTGCTGCAACTTCAAGGAAACTCGTGAAAGGTATAGCTAATGCGATAGCTTCAGTTGGTGGCGGTGCGGAAGATATGAGGCTTGTGTCTTTGGCTATTACCCAGATAGCAACAATGGGTAATGTTTACGGTCAAGAGATTAGACAGCTCCAACAGAGACTACCGCAAATAAGAAAAATGCTTAACGAGATGTATGGCACAAGCAAAACCGAAGAATTGCAACGTAGAGGAATTACAAGCGATGATTTCATAGAAGCATTTGCTGAAAAACTGCAAAAACTACCTCAAATCGGAATGACCACAAAGGGAACGATAGAGAATATCGCTGATGCAATCTTCAGAATGAGAGCAGCAATGGGCGAATCCTTTTTGCCTATCATAAAATCTATATCTGATTTCTTGATGGAAAACGAAAAGCGATTATCTTTTTATTTTGCTAACTCACTAGGTAAAGTAGTTAGTTGGATAATGGATAACAAGAATAAAATAGCTGATTTTGTTGTTTATGTTTACAGAGAATTGACTGCTATAATTGCTAACTTCAGGAAGTTCTTTGATAGCATTAGCGGGCAAAGTATGATTAAAGGTTTGCTTGGTTTAGTAAAATGGGCTTTGGGTCTAGTAAAAGCATTGACGGCAATTGCTGCTAATCCTGTTGTAGCCTTTTTCATTAAATGGGGTGCTGTCTTGGTTTCTATAATAGCAATAATAATTAAATTAAAAACAGCCTTGCAAGCACAATCCTTAATTATGTTTACAAATACGATTGCATTTAGGGGTATGGTGGCACAATTAGGGGCTATTAGTGCGGCTTCTACTGTAGCAACTACAGCATTTACAAACATAAAAGTTGCTGCAACTGGGTTATTGGGTGTAATAGCAAAACACCCTTATATGATAGCTGCGGCGATTGCCTCGATCGGGTTGTATGTTTTAGCTATAAAACCTTGGAAAGATGCTATTGATGACCTCGAAAGATCTTATCAGAATCTATTTAAACACATGTACAAAACAAGGTTCAGCAAAAAACGTGAACAAGAATTTATGGATAACCCAAGTGCCGAGAATATCAAGATTGTGAGAGAAGAATACCATAAACTCAAGGCACTGCGAAATGATACATTGACAGCATACTCTAAAGCTCAAACAGCCTATAATAACCTTAATTGGGCTAGTCCAGTGCTAGACAAGGATTTTTGGAATAAAAAATACGAATACGAGAGATTGCAAAAAGAACTAGACCTTATCGAATCACAAATAGAAGCAACCGAACAATTATTAGAAGCAATGGAAGGGTTGGCTGAAGATGCATCTAAAACATTAGAGCCTCTTGGTAGAATGGAGCAACTTGAATATTTAATAAAGTGGAAGAGGCAAAGCGTTGAAGCAATAAAGTCAGCGTTTGGTGATGTATCAAAAGAATACAAAGCAAAAATTGAAGAATTGAAAGCATTGCAAGACGAAAAGCTAACGCTGGCAGCACAAGATTTCTATTCTCTTGATGAGAAAAACAATAAAACTGAACTTTATTTTAAGAGACTAGATGCTTTGAATACTGCTCAAGCTGAACTTAATGCTGTAAATGAAGAATACTTAAGAATAGAAAAAGACATTGCAGACAAGGCGATAAAAGATAGAATTGACGGAATCAAGAGCTTGATATCAGTTCAGGAAAAGCAGTTAGCTTATACCGAGTCCATTATTAATGTTATGAGTAAATATGATGATAGGGGCGTAGAAAAGTTTGCTGATGCACAGATGGCTAAGTTGGGCAATTTAGTTGAGGCTTATGTTAAGTTAGCAAACGACCCAGATGTTGATTTGGAAACTTCGATTGAGGCTTCTGCAAAGCAAATGGATTTAATGGGTAAAATGCTAGACCTATTCTATAGTAAATACGATAGGCAGACAGCTACAATACAAAGACAGATTGATATTGTTAAATCACAATCTGAAGTTTACCAAGCGATGGGTAACTCGCAATTAGCAATGAATAACAGCACTGTCAGGCAGATACAGCTTGAAAAAGAGAAGCTGGAAATATATAAAGAGGCTTTGGCAATGGCTGAGAAGATGGGGCATGTCATCAAGGCTGATGCTCTAAGGGTTGAGATAAACAAAACAACTGCTGAGATACTTAAAATGCAGCAAGCATTAACAAAGAACATGGATGACGAGTTTAAGAAAATGACAATGCAAATCATCAATGCTCCCAAGAATATGACTGAATTACTTGCAAGAACAGGTGTAGCCTTAATGAATGTTAGCCTGCGTGGTTTTTCAAGTAATTACCAGAGTCCACTTAGACCAACAGTAACAACTAGACCAGTGATAAATGTTTACATCGGAGACGAGAAACTAAAGACTGATATGTACGAGGTAGCGGAACAAGCAACAATGGATACCTTGATCCGTAGTGGAGCATTTGCATAGCAAGAAAACAGCACAATGTAACCTAGACGGAACCCCGAAAACATAAATAAGGACGGAGTCAAAAATGCCTCTCAGTGGATACGGACAGATAGTAAAAAAGAACTTTGCTACAAGAACTTTCAAAATATCAGGAACAATCTACTTTAGACATATGCCTGAAGGGGAACCGCTTTACTTTCCATACTCAAATGTAACATTCAACGGAGCCCTAGAGCCTCATACGGTAGTTGGGTATTTGAGCATTAACGGTATTCATACATTTCACGAATATGAAGAAGATTTCCCTCACCACTCTTGGGGACGCATGCGAATCGGTGTAAGTTGTCCTTACATAAGCGGTGGTGTGGCATATGGCGATTGGATAGAAGACGCGACCTTTTCAGGTTTTGAATACAATCATGGGGACATATTGGCTTACAATTCAGATATTCCACCTGTATATGTTTCAATTGAGTATACTGTAGGGATTGATGTTTATGCTGAGAAATCGGAATCAACTACAGGTGTAGAACTGGCTAAGTTTTTTCCTCAGATTGGAAGGAGAAACGGGAGCTGGGACATGCAAAGCGATATAACAATTACACTTAAACCAAAAGTAACTTTATTATCAGGTTCTGTCAATATAGGTGGAGTCGTAACTGAATTTGATACTGGCCTTAATTCTGATTTTTACGGTCTTGGATTTACTAGATATATGGCTGGAGCTGAACTTGAAGTATTTCCCATATCACAAATACATGACACAAATTATACCGTACTAGCATGTACATTTGATTTTCATTCACCTGCATTTGATGGTTTTCAAAAACGGTATTGGTCAGGAAATGCATTCTTTGACGCAAATATAAACAACGGATCTGGAACCGTCAAAGTCGGACTATTCAGACGACGGGGACTAGACGACCCAATAAGAACAATTGATGCGTTTGAATTCGGAAGGGCTTACAGCTTACAGCCTCAAATTTCACAAAAATATATGTACGATGAAAATTTGTTTATATCGTATCCCATTATTGGAGTTGATCGAAAGCCAATTGTTTATAATAATGAAGACGGAAGGCAAAGGTCATCTTGGGTTGATATAACAGACGAAACTACACCTTGGTCAGAAGACTCAATAAAAATCAATATGAGGAACGGGGTTAATTACGGTGGGAGTGCATCTGTTTTCGATGACCACATATGGAACGGCCAAGGCCCTCCACAAGGACACTCACACGGATTGTATGCATATTCTGAGTTGCATTATGTAAATCCATACAAGCAGTATTATAGGACATTGTTCCCTGATTGGAATCAAACAGAACAAGAATATGACGAAAAACCATCTTTTGGTGAAATATTGTTCCCAGACTGGAAACCATATCCCAAACACTTTAGCATTGACAATGTATTACAATATAGGGAAACAGGCGAACCCATATGGACATACTCACATCCATATTTGGAGTTTACTCGAAATGAGGGAGCTTATAACGATACATTGCTATATCTAACTGGCTCATATTTAAGTATTCGAGATTATCTTGAGATAACAGTTCCTGCTGCAGGTTCAGAGTTTGCAACACCTATAGATTTTACCACAATTACAGGTTGGGAAGGGCGACCATCTTCTGTGTCTGGTAGTTATCGAGTATTCGAGACGGAATCTGAAGAATCAGGAATTAACCTGCCAAGGAACATAGGTATATCTTTAAACAAACGATGCAATGGAGCTAGATATGCAAAGCTGAGATGGGTTGCGAATAAAGACAATGCAAAAGCAACCTTTAAACTATCAGGGCACGAGTGGGATATAACAGGTGGAGCAAAAGACACCGAAAATGTAACCTTAATAGATTTGTGCAAACCAACTAGGACAACTGTTCCATCAACTTCATACGAGATTGAAGGAAATTTTCACTTGGGGACATGGACTGTAAATTACAACATGCCAAATACGGGTGATTTTGACAGGTTGGGTAAATTAGAGCTTCCGAGCGACATAAAACCTAGTTCTAAGGTAATTATAACTTGTAATCTCACACTACAATCAGGAGCCGGATATATATCCTTTTACCTTGAAGATGAAGACAACCTGGATGTTCAGGATTTGATGTATAAGACAACGATTGATGTTCTACTTATTACAAATACAAATCCGCTAATAAATTATGAACTAATGGATATGTATCCAGTAAAAAAATATCTGTATATGGTTATTACAGACTTGGGAAATATGAGTTACAACGAAGGAGATTTGACCGTTGTTAAGTTTGACGAATACGGAAGTAAAACACTCACGATCAACGGTATGCAAAGTATCATTTCTCAGGAACTACCTATGGAAGGTACATTCAATAAAAAAGACGAAAACGGCATAAATCAAGGACTGGAAAGAGCGCCCGACACTGATATCAATTGGGAGTATCCTGACGGCTGGGGAGTTGGAAGGGTTACAAATATTGGTTTCATAGGAAAAACATTAAACACAGAATACAAATTAAAATCTATGAAGCTATATCGAAAATCAGTTGAAGAAGGTGGGTTTGCAAAACTCATAGTATATCCCTACCAATCTAGTTACAATCAATCAAGAACAGTAGATGATCTAGCTTGGAAGTATGCAGGAAAACGGACGGTGTATAATGATGCAAACACTGAATCACATTCAATATACAGGTATTGCATAATAAAGGGTTTGTTGATAATTGACGGAGCCGTAGCAGGTGAATTATTAGATGGGAATGTTGAAGAGGACGAGTTCATACCATCTAGCATGCGTAAACCAGAAAGAG
>Ga0308414_1000161_pt1 | contig 41430 bp, 34 predicted proteins | sample HotsprSampleOS50_FD_205667 | JGI IMG/M metagenome (GOLD analysis project Ga0308414, IMG submission 205667) | Hot spring phototrophic mat microbial communities from Octopus Spring, Yellowstone National Park, Wyoming, United States - 20090730_OS50 ... | reverse complement strand
CTGGTTGTTCCACTGCGAACATCCGACTTCCGGCGTTCACCTCACAGTCTACCCATTTTCATCCCTCGTGGTGAGCGTTAGCTCATAGGCACTCCTTTCCGCTCTGCTGCCAAGCCGAGGCAAGTATAGGTGATCAGCCTTGGCACTGCAACCTTGCTTCATGGCTGCCTCCAGCCGCGCGCGGTTGGCGCTTGCGCGCTGCCGGCCCATGGGCTATACTGATCATCGTAACTTCGGGGCGTGGCGCAGCCCGGTAGCGCGCTTGCATGGGGTGCAAGAGGTCATGGGTTCGAATCCCGTCGCCCCGACACATCGGTCTAGGAATTTAATACATCCAGCTTTCTGGACGTGAATAATTTCCTCGCCTAGATGCCGCCCACCCTCAAAAAGCGGCATTTCTTGTCTACAGCATAAATGTTGCCTTAGAAATTTGACGCCTTAATGCCGCGATGGATACACTTTTCCCGTGGTTAAACATTCCCACAGCTTTCGAACCAATCGCGCGGCGTGCGAGTAGATTTCGCAGAGGCAGGTGCACATCGCACGACAGGTTCGGCGTCCTGGCCCCAGGGCGCGATCCTTGAAAAGATGGGGCTTCACAGATAATCAAAATGAGAAGGAGTAAAGCATGAGAACCAAGGTTTTTCTGTTGGCGCTGTGCCTGGCGCTGCTGGGCACGCTCGCCCTCCCGGTGATGGCTCAAGGCCCGGGCCAGGGCGGCATTATTGTCACCGACAACATCGGCGGCGATCCGTCTACATTCAACCCCCTTCTCGGTTCAGATACCGTGTCGTCTACCGTCTACGGTTGGCTGTATCCCGGAATAATTGGTCTCGACCCTGCAACCGCAGCGCCCGCACCGATGGTGCCTGGCTCAATGGCAGAGAGCTGGGAATACGATGAAACGGGCACAGTCCTCACGATCAAGCTGCGCCAGGACCTGACCTGGAATGACGGCACGCCCATTACTGCGCGCGATTACCTGTATTCGGTGAACGCAGTCCGCAGCGGCCAGACCAGCTCGCCGCGCACCTCGATGTTCGCCACCCTTGACGATGGCACGCCTGCTGGCGGCTCGATCGTTGATGTTCAGGCGCCGGATGACTACACCGTCGTCATCACGTTCGACAAGGTTGACTGCGGCGCGTTCAATGATGTCAACGATGTGCCCGCAGTCCCGGCCCACATTTGGGAGCAGCTCTACGGCACGAATTACGCCCTGATGGACGAAGACCCGCGCTACATCCCCACGGTTACCTTCGGCCCGTTCAAGGACATTGAGTTCGCGCCCGATGCCCAGGTCAGCCTCATCGCCGACCAGAGCTATCCAGACACCATTCTTGGTTTCGTCAGCCCGGCAGAGTGGGTCTACCGCCGCGTGGCCAACACCACCGTTGCCTTTGAGCGCTTCCTCGCTGGTGAAATCACATACACCGGCATTGCCCCAGAGCGCCAGAACGAAATTCGCGGTGACGCCCGCTTCCAGACGTTCGAGTTCTCGCAGAACGGCTTCCAGTACATGGGTTACAACCTCGCCGATCCAACCAATCCGCAGAACGGTGTGGACGCCGACGGCAACGTGATTGACCAGGGCAAACACCCGATCTTCGGCAATGTGCTGGTGCGCCAGGCCATCGCGCACGCGGTTGACGTGGATGCCATGATCACCGGCATTCTCGACGGCAACGGCACCCGTGTTATCACCCACAGCATCCCCACATCCTGGGTGCAGGACCCTGACCTCCAGCCGTATGAGTTTAACCCGGCGCTGGCGCTAGAGCTGCTGGCTGAGGCTGGTTGGGTGGACCATGACAATGATCCCACCACTCCGCTGATCGCCACTGAGGTTGCGCAGGCCGCTACTGGTGTTGAGCCGGGCACGCCGCTGGAGTTCGAGCTGCTTACCAATGCCGGCAACCTGGCCCGCGAGCGCATCGGCCAGACGATCCAGTCCCAGCTTGCCGATATCGGCATCAAGGTCAACTTCCAGGCCATTGACTTCGGCGTGCTGGTGCAGAACATTCGCGCGCAGGCTGGCGACGCCTTCATCATCGGTTGGGCGCTCGGCCTGCCTGTTGACCCTGATGTCACTCCCTTCTACACCGCCGCCGCTGACCAGGTTGGCGCTGGGTTCGCCTTCACATCCTACTACAACCCCGAGCTTGAAGACCTGCTGATCCAAGGCCGCACGGTGCCCGGCTGCGGTGTCGAGGATCGCGCCGCGATCTATCGCCAGGTCAACCGCATTCTGTACCGTGACCAGCCCTATCTGTATCTCTACGCGGGCAATGTCATGTACGCCGCGCAGGGCAACGTTGAGAACTGGGATCCATATCCGAACTTCCACACGTGGAACATTGATGCCTGGGACGCCAGCAACTAACCAAACTCAGGCCTGAACTGTTCTATAGGGAACACCGGCATCTCTGCCGGTGTTCCCTGTCATCCTAGTCCGGAAATACAACGGGATTGGTTCCTCGATGTGAGCTGAGGAGCCACCGCTGCGCAGGCAGGTAGCCGCCTATGATCAAGTACATCATCCGCCGCCTGGTTCAGGCAATCCCCACCTTCTTCGGCATTACGCTTCTTTCTTACCTCATCATGACCGCTGCCCCCGGCGATCCGGTCAGCCTGCTGACTTTCGACCCTACAATTAAGCAAGAGGAAGTCCAGCGCCTGGCTGCCCGCTTAGGCACGAATGACCCATGGCCCGTGCAGTACCTGCGCTGGCTTATCGGCGACGACTGGATGGAGATTTTTCGCGAGGACCTGCGCGGCCGGCCAGAAATCGGGCTGGACCGTGTGCGCTACGGCATCTTGCGCGGTGACTTTGGCAACTCGTTCTTTCTGAAGTTGCCGGCGCTCCAGCTCATTGCCGAACGCCTTCCGGCCACACTCGAGCTGGGCGTAGCCGTGCTCGTCGTCAGCCTGACGCTCGGCATTCCTATCGGCATCTTGGCGGCGGTGTGGCACGGCGGCGCGTTCGACAACGCCACGCGCGTCCTCGCCGTAATCGGCAACGCCGTGCCTAACTTCTGGCTCGGTCTGATACTGATTCTCATTTTTGGGGCATGGTTGGGCGTGCTGCCTATGGGCGGCCGATGCGCGCAGACGCGCGGGGGCTGCCCACCCGTGTACCAGCGCCTTGAGTATCTTGTTATGCCGGTCACTGTGCTGTCGCTCGGCGGCATTGCCGGCTATTCGCGCTACATGCGCGCCTCGATGCTGGAACAGATCAACAGCGACTACATCCGCACTGCCAAGGCCAAAGGCCTGCCCGCTAACATGGTGTGGTTCAAACACGGCGCTCGCAACGCGCTCATACCGATCGCCACTTTCCTGGGGCCGGCGCTCGTCGGCGTGCTGGGTGGCGCAGTCGTAACCGAGCAAATCTTCACCTGGCCCGGCCTAGGGCTGCTCCTCATCACGTCTATTACGCGCCAGGATTATCCGATTATTATGGCTTCTGTGGTCATCGCTTCGGTGCTGACCATCGTCGGGTACATTCTGTCGGATGTTCTGTACGCAGTGGTTGATCCACGCATCCGCTTCTAGCGGGCAGGTAAGGGTTTAGTCACTATGGCAAGCACTTCACAGACCTCGCAGCCCGGGGTGGTAACACTGGGCGCAGAACCAGGGAAACCCCGCCGCAGCGAGTCGCTCACCCAGCGGGCGCTGCGCCGCCTGCGCCGCGACCGCCTGACAATGATCGCCATCTCTGTTATCCTGCTGCTCACATTTTTGGCGATCATGGCTCCAGTGATCAGCACACAAATTCTCGGCGTGGATTTCGCCAAGGCCAACCCAGTAAACGCTTTCCTACCCATCAATTCGCCAGGTCATATATTGGGCACTGACGATCTGGGCCGCGATCATCTGGCCCGTCTCCTTTATGGCGGTCAGGTGTCGCTGGGAATCGCCTTCACGGCTGCGCTGCTTTCCATTGGAATTGGTGTGGCCATGGGCGTCGTCACGGGCTTCTACGGCGGCGTCGTGGACGATCTTGTCATCTGGCTCATCACCACAATTAACTCGATACCGTCTCTCTTTCTGCTGCTGATTATCAGCGCGGTGCTGTCGCCTGGCCCTTTCGGGCTGATCATGGTGCTCGGCTTGCTGGGCTGGACAGGGACCACCCGCTTAGTCCGCGGCGAAACCCTTTCGCTGCGCGAGCGCGAATTCGTGGTCAGCGCGCGCGCCCTTGGCGCTTCAGACCGGCGCATCATGTTCGTTCACATTCTGCCCAACCTCATCTCGATTATTACGATTGCGCTGGCCATTGACATCGGTGTGCTCATCCTGGTTGAGTCCGGCCTGAGCTTTCTCGGTTTTGGCATTCAACCGCCAATCCCCAGTTGGGGCAATATGCTCACCGGCGCGCAAACGTTTATGCGCCGCGCGCCCCATCTGGTGTTTGCGCCCGGCCTGCTCATCCTTATTACTGTGCTGTGCATGTATATCATCGGCGACGGCATCCGCGACGCTTTCGATCCGCGCATGGAGAGCTGAGCGGCTCTCCACATAATCGCAGCCCGGCTGAGCGCCGGGCTGCGGTTTGTTGCATGAGCGCGCTGTTACCGGCCGCGCTCAGCTTGGTACTGCGCTTCTAAGCGCGATATCAGCTCGTTCTGGAGTGCAGTCACCTGCTCTAGCCGCGCCATCACTTCAGCCGCTGCGTCGCCAATGCTGACCGCTTCCCCATTTGCATACGCTTGGAAACGGTCTACTGCTGTGTTCATAGCATCCATCAGGATTAACTGGAGTTCCGTGGCGCAGTCCGGAGTTGGGCGGTCGCTGGCCGCGTCGCGCAAACGCGCCAAGCGGAGCACATCTGTATAGACCTCTGCGCGCGATTTGCTGGCGGCCGCAGTCAGCGTCGTCATAAACTCTGGCAAGAGGAATGTGGCCGTTGCTTGAAGCCAGGCGTCAAGCGCTGGCGTTTGGGCGCAAGCGCCCTCGAATATCGCCGCTGGAGGCGGCGCCAGGGTGATGGGCGGCGGCGGAGTCGGCTGTCCCACATCGCCCAGCGCACAGCCCGTCGTCAGCTTCAACAGCACAAGCGCGAGCAGCGACCTGCTCAACCTGTTTGCCATGGTCACAGTGTCCTCTTGCGCCAGCCTCAGCCCTAGCCTAGCATGACCTGTTCAGCCAGTCAATTTGCCAACGTCTGGAATCTGTTTACAATCGAATCAGCGCTGCCATGAGGAGGTGGTAATCTATGCCACAGTTGCTCAGTCGCAGAGATGATAACGGCTGGCTGACACCGGCTATGGCCGATATCCTTCGTCAGGCGACCGGTTCACTACCTGGTGAAGACTCGGTGCGCGCCCAGATTGCCGAGATTCAACGCATCCTGAGTGAGCAGGATACGCCAGCGCGCATCGTTGACGCGCGACCGATAGCGTCGCGGGTCCTGTTCATCGCGCGGCCAGAGCTGGTGGGCAAGCGCAGCGCGCGCCGCCCGGTAACGCCAGCAGAAATCCGGCGCAGCCTCGGCGCTGTAGCAGATCAGCACCCTGAATGGACGCTGGGATTCATCCAGCAGATGCCTGATGACGATGAAAGTGTGGGTATCCTGCTGCGCACTGAGCAGCATCAGCCGCTCAGGCTGCGCCAGGTGCTCGTAAGCAATGCCTTCATTCACAGCGTATCTACATTATCTTGGGTTGCTGGAGTCACAATTGAGCAGCAAGTTGTGGTTCGCGACCTGGCGCTGCTGGGGCATCTGCTCATTGCTGGCTCGGAAACCGCGCGCCAGCACATTGTCCGCACTATACTGGTCACCCTGATGTTGTTCAACACTCCGGCTGAGCTGCGCTTCACGTTGGTGGGCACGGGCAGCACAGTCTACGGCGATCTTGTCGGCATCCCACACATGCTGGGGCGCGTTGTGGAGGACCCAGCACACGGCGCGCGACTGCTTGACGGAATGTCAAAAGAAGTGCAGCGTCGCTGGCAGTGGTTCCAGGAGCGCGAGGTCAACGCTCTACCTGCATACAATGAACTGCTGCAGCGCACGAATCAGCCCCCCCTGCCGCGCATTGTCATCTTGCTGGACGCTTTCAGCGACGAGGACTGGATCAACAACCCTGATCGCTGGGTCGAGCCAACATATGATCTGCTGGTTAACGGCGCACGGGTTGGGGTGCACCTGCTTTGTGCGGCCGCTCAGCCAGAGCACATTCCCGAACCTCTCGCCGGCGTGCTGGAAAGCCAGATCATCATGCGTTCGGCCCGGCCGGACCTGGCAGCAGCCGTTAAGGGCGGTATACACAGCTCTGCGCTGCGTTTTGCGGATGCTTTCCTCGTGGAGAATCAGCGCGGGGCAGCCCCCCTGCCTGTTGAGCTGTGCACCGTAGCGCCGGAAGAGATTCAACGGCTGGTTGCCTACTGGCGTGGGGTTGCTGTCCAGCGCGCCCGTGAGATGACGTCGCGCGAGCGCACTGGCCTGACTGACCTGCTGCCTGAGCTGGCTGGCAGCGATCTCGCAGACCGTCCAGCGACTCCTCCGCTCCCAACTCGAACGCGCGCTGGCACCCTAGTGCGCGCCACTCAGGCGCTGGCCAGCCCCAACGAAAACGTAGTGCTGCAGCGCGCACAGGCGCTGGCCGCCTATCTTGGCTGGATTGGAATAGGGCCGCTGCACGACGTGCTTGGGCTTTCACCTGGCGAAGCGCGGGCTATCATGGCAGCCCTGCAGAATCTTGAGGTGGTTGAAACTGGTGATGGCCCCGTTCTGCGTTTCGTTCGCCTGGCCGAAAGCCCGCTTTCGCCGGAAGGTGAAGCAAACGGAGAAAGCTAGCCGCTTACCGGCAGCACAGCGAACGTGCATGAATTGTAGCTGCTGCCCAGGATCACTTCGAAATCAGTCGCACGCCCTGGATCAGGAGAGATGATAATGTTCTCTGGCCTGATGTTCAGCACTCTGGCGATGCTGCCCCGGCTGCTGCCTTTGCTTTGGCCTGTGTAATCGATCAGGATTGTCTCGGTGTAATCCGTGCGATCTGCGCTTCCGGCGGCTGACGCCGCCAGCCCGTCCCAGGCTAACCTCTCAGCCGCAACTCGATCCCAGTTGGCGTTCTGTGTCCCGTTGTACACCGTGATCGTCGCTCGCTCCGACGCAATCTGGCTGCGTGTTGGCGGCTGATAAAAATCCTCAAGCAGCGGCCGTAGGGTCTCATAAACAGGAAGCTGTACAAAATCACCGCTTGGCGGCTGCCAGGGTGTTGTGTGATATGTGCGCACCAACGCGAAATTTTCGATTAAGGACGGATCCAGGCTGAGAGCAATCGGCAGCAACCCCAGCACATCTTCCAGTGTCAGGTTCGTCTCCACGATTTCAGCGGCTAGGTTCCATAATTCTGGCAGACGAGCAAGCTGGCCAGTATCGCGGGCCTTGCGCCAGATCGCTCGCAGAATCTGCTGCTGACGGCGCCCACGGTCAAAATCGGTGCTGTTGTGACGTGAACGCGCGTACCAGAGAGCTTCTCCGCCGCTTAGCGTGTAGTAACCAACATCGAGGACATAATAACCATCGTCATTTACACGCCGGGCTGCTGCTGGCACCTCCGCGCCGATGAGCGGCAGGTCCTCAATCGCGCAGTCAACAGCCACATCTATGCCACCTAGAACGTCAATGACCTGACGAAAACCGCTCAGGTCAATCAGCGCATAGTAGTGAACGTTAATGCCAAAATTGTAGAGAATCATCTGACGGAGCAGTTCGAAAGTCCCATCATTCCAGCCGCCTGACTGACCGCGCATATAGGCGAGGTTTATGCGCTGCATGCCCCAGGCTGGAATGTAGACAAATAGGTCGCGTGGCAGGCTCAACATAGCCACCGATCCGGTATCTCGGTTGATTGAGACGATAATCATCGTGTCGGTGCGAATGAAGCCGTCTCCGGTGATCTCCCCGTCACTCCCCATCAGCAGCACGTTAAAAAGGTCATACTGCCTTTCTACCGGCGGAACTCTGGTGGGGATCGCCGTCACATCTACCTGATTGGGGTCTGGATCACCCAGGTAACGGATGGTCGGCAGAGGGCGCGGCGTAGGAAACTCAGCAGCCGCAGGTGGCGATGTCGGCGCCGCGGGCGGCGCTGATGCCACCTCGGTGGGCGTATTTGTCGCCTGCGCTGTGTTAGTGACGGGAACAATAATTTCGGCGGCGCGCGGCGTGTTAGTGGCAAAAAGCTGCGCAGCTCGCATCGCGGTCGGACTAGACGACGGAGAGATTTGAGGCACGACTGTGTTAGTCACAGTAGACGTAGCCGTGGCTGTGTTTGTCGGATGTGGTGTTGGCGTACTCGACGCAGTTGGGGTTGCCGTTGCTGTCGGCGAACTGGTGCTCGTTGCGGTGTGTGTAACCAGTGTGGCAGCAATGGCTGTGACCGTGTCCTTGTAATGCGGCTGGCGCTGCGTTGCCATCGTCTGCTCGTTAACCTGTCGCAGCACTGCGCGTGCCACGCCGTATCCCGACCACATCGCGGCGATGAGCAGCAGCAGCGGAAACAGCCTGAACACGAAAAAGCCGGCTAATCTGCGCACACCTGCCTCCCCTACCCAGAAGTTTCGCGCTTATTCGTAGGGTGCCAGTGTATCAGACGGGGCTTGCCTGTGGTATACTCACTCGAAATAAACAGGAATAGCGCAGCGCGCTGTGTTAATGCCACCAGCCTGGTCAAACACGCTCAACCTGATCCAGTACACACCGGGCGCAAACACAGTGCCGCGATCAATCACACCCAATTCCCCGTTCACGACCGGCTGCGTACTGGTTAGGTACGGCGTGTAAACAGTCACAAAGTCGGACCGCACTTCCAGAGCGTAATAGCCGAAATTGTTTCCTGCGGCGGTACCGCGGACTGCAAAACGCGTTCCAACACGTGCACGTGCTGCTGGCTCGCTGATGATGGCATTTGGATTAGCGCATCCTGCTGGCTGAAGTTCCCCTACCGGCGTAACGTTCACGGCTTGGCTCGGCGCAGCGGTCTGAACAGGCTCACCAGGCAGTCTGGGCACATAAACGACATCACCTGCCACAATTGTAACTGTCCTGTCCAAGCAGTTAGCCACCTGTAAATCAAGCAAATTGCTGCCTGTAGCGCGCGCAATGCTTGTTAGCGTATCTCCCGTCTGAACCACATAGGGCCGCCAGCCAAACGGCGCAATGCAGAACACACGCGGCCCAGCAAGGGCTGGCTCTGGAGTGGCTGTGGCCGTTGGCATTGGCGACGAAGCCTCCGTTGCGGTGGGTGTCATTGTAGGTTCAACAGTTGGTGTATGAGTAGCCGTCGGCTGCCGAGTAGACATGAGCGTCGGAGTGGCAGTCGGCTGAGGGGTAGGCGTGCGCGTCGGTGTAGGACTTGGGCTAGCAGTCACAGTAGGCGTGTGGGTGCTGGTACTGGAGGGAGTCGCGGTTTCAATCAATGTTTGTGTTGGGTTGGGCTGACGCGTTGGCTCTGCTGTCTGTGCTGCAGGAGCACTCGCAGTCGGTTCTTGTGTGCGAGTCGCGGTGTTAGTGGGCGATGGCGATTGCGCAGCAGACATGTTTGTGCTCGAAGCAAGTGTCGGCGTTTCTGGCGAGATGGTAGCTGTTTCAACAATCCGATCGCTCTCGCCAGCGAGCGCTGTGCCTTCGGGAGCCGGTGATGTTTCCGTAAGCGCAACGGCCTGGGGAGTGCCCAGAACGCCAGCCGCGGTCGTTCCACTGGAGAGCGAGAGAATTATGGCGAAAGTCAAGGCGAAAGCCAGCACCCCAACAACCACAATGGCAACAATGATTTCGTTCCCAATGTCCCTCTGCATAACTCAGCCTTCTGCCTGTTCGGGCATTTCGAGCGGCAGCGCGAAGTAAAAAGCGCTGCCGATCTGGGCGCGCGTCTCCAACCACAACATACCACCATGCGCTTCTACAAGCGCCTTGGCGATTGCCATGCCAACGCCTGTATCACCCAGCCCTTGGATAAGCGGGTTCTCTGCTTTGTACTTACGCGCAAAAACTCTTTCTACGTCTTCCGGTGCAATACCGCCGCCGCGGTCTTCAATTGACACAATGAGGCTGTCTACTGACTGGCGCGAGCCGTTGTTCAACAGGGGAACAGACTGCCGGCTGGCAGAGATGAATATCTCGCTGTCAGGTGGTGATGCAAGGTAAGCGTTCGTCAACAGCTGACCAATGATCTGGCCAAGCGCGTCTCGATCTGCCGCCACGAGCGGCAGGTCATCATCCAGGTTGAGGTGAATGGTCAGCCCTTTTTCGCGGAACTGGCTGCTGGAGGCCGTAATGGCGTCTTCAATGATAGAGACTAGGTCTACTGGCTCTGGCAGCAGATTCAGCTCACCCATATCGAGCGCTGTAATGCGGGCGAGGTCTTCCATCATCGAGAGAAGACGCGCAACGTTCGCTGCCACGCGCTGCAGGAACCGGCGCTGCATTTCACCCAGAATCCCAGCGGACTCGGCCAGCAGCAGGTCAACATAGCCCACGATCGAGGTAAGCGGGGTGCGTAATTCCTGAACCATGCCTAGAATCAGCGCTGGATCCTGTGGCTGCTGCGCGGAGCGAGCCGGTGAGAGTGTCTGAGCTTGCAGTGCTTCGACCTGACTCTCTAGCGCAGCCAGCGCAGCCCTAGCCTCGTGCAGCTCACGCTCTAGACGGGCGCGCTGAGCCGTCAAATCCTCGATGATGCTGGTGAGTGAACCTACACTGCCAGCAGTTACCTGCTCCACCCGGCTGCGATCACCCTCGAGACGGGCCAGCAGCTGCTCGCGCTCACCCTCTAGAGCGTGTTTCTCGGCCTTGAGGTGGTCAAGTTGGGCCGAGAGGCCGCTGAGGGAGTCCGTTAAAGACTGCAGCTCACGCCGAAGCTGAGCCTCTGTCTCGTGCGCTTCCTCCAACTCCTGACGGTACGCTTCGGCCTCAGCAATAAGCCGGGCGCGTTGTTCCTTGATCGAGTCTTGCTTAGCCAGCAGCTCATCGCGCTCCGAGCGCAGCGCATCGCGCTGTTTAACAGCGGCTTCTCGGTCAGCCGCCAGATTTTTCACGACTTTCTGCAGGTCATGGATTTGCTTCTCGCGCTCTTGCTCGCGCTCGATGTTGGCTTGCAGACCTGCACGCTCGTTCAACAAAGCATCGCGCTCATGTTTAAGCGCGTCATAGCGGGCCTGCAGTGCTGCGCGCTGCTCATGAAGCTGACCTATCAACTGCGCCAGCCCAGCAGGGCCATTTTCGATGCCTAGTGCGGCTAACTGAGCCTCAAGATCAGCCAGTCGCGATTGAAGCTGGCTGCGCTCGCTCTCCAGGCGGGCTTTCTCATCGGCCATACTGGCCAGAACTTCCTGCACTGCAGTTGGAACCGAAGCAGCACCGCTGCGTTTAAGGCTGTTAAGTTGTGCTTCTAGACTGTTGCGCTGCGCTAGCAAGTCTTCTTTCTCGCGTCGCAGTGTTTCGATAATCGCGTTGTACACATCAGTGTCGCTGCCAGCGGTGGCGCCAGCCAGAGCAGTCTCAGCTTCCTGCAGGCGTACCAAAAGCTGATTGCGCTCTACAAGCAGACGCTGCTGTTCCTCATTAAGCGCCACCATGCGCTGCGATATTGACAGCCCTTCCTCTGTGTCGCCAAGGCCAGAGGTAACCCTGCTCCGCTCGGCGTCAAGCTCGATCTTGAGCTGCGTCACCTGCTGAGACAGCGCCGCTATCTGCTCGCGCGCCTCAGCGAGAGCATCCTGCATACTTAACTGCGCCGCTGCGACCTCATCCTCGCCCCCCCGGATGCCGCGCAGCATGGTCTCGATCGCAATCGCCTCAGCTCGCAGCTGTGACTCGTTTGCTCGATAGCTAAGCGCCAACATACCGCTGGCAATGATCGCTATACCGCGCAAACGCTCACGCTCAGCCTCGCTCAGCTCTCGCCCACTGTACGGCAGCGCAACCAGCATTACTGCAACGAGTTCGTCGTTATGAACCAGCGGTTGAAAGTAAGCTGGGCCGTGTTGATCTATGTCCAGACGTGTGTACAGATCGCGCAGTTCGCTCTCATTTCGGTCTGGGAATAACGGCCGCTGCATACGTCGTTCTACCGCATTGACTAGTGTCGGCTGCTCGTCCAAGTTGAGAGCCATTCCCAGAATCGGGCGCTGCATGATCATGTCATAACCGCATGTTATGTCTGCATAATTAGCGTCCTGGAGAGTCAGCAGCAAGCCGACCTCTGCACGCACAACTTCCAGCGCGGCGCGTACCACCTGCAGGGGGATCTCTGCTGGAATGGGCTTATCTAGGATTACTCCAAGCGCTTTGAGAAGCTGAACAGACTCACGTTCAATAGGGTTATCAGTTGTCTGGGGCACGCTGTCTAGCGCGCTCGCAGACTCCACTCCCTGCCACGTGTCCCCGCCAGCCAGCAAAGCTGCCTCAATGGCCAGATGCCGCACGACCAGCCGGTACACCACTGCGGGCATAACCGGCAGCGCCGCAAGGAAAGCCAGGCGTGACAGTCCAGCATAGTCACCAGTAACAGCGCCCTGCATGATCTGGAGCAGCGTTCCAACATATCCCAGGAGCAGCACGGCAAAGAACACCATCTTCACCGGGGCGTCGTTAATACTGCGAAAGTACACTGCTGCTAGGACCAATCCAAACAACGATACTGCGGCTGCAATCAAAGTCCAGGCCGTCCCGTAGATGCTGGCGTTGAACCCACCAGCCTCGGCTGCGGCGGGCCACTGTGTGCCTGTGTAGATGTATCCTACAATGACGGCGATTAGCACAACGAGCAGCCCGATATTCGCATAGCGCGTTTCGCCTTTGTAGCTGTCCGTCAGGAAAGCCCAACCCAGCAAAAGGATAGTCACGGCTTGTGCTGTGCACTCAACAGGCGGTAGAACAACACGCGACTCCACACCAGCCAGAAGCGCAAACAAGCCGCCCATCATCAGCACAGCCCATACAAGCGTCACACCGATGCCAGCGCGCACATAACGCCTGGCGGCGAAATCATCCGGCGCGCGCAATCGGCGCTCGAGCGCCATGAACAAACCGGCCTGCGTCAGCAGAATGACCGCCAGGAAGAAAAGCAGGTCGCCGGGCGGCTGGACAAGGATGTTTACGAAATCCACTGGTGACTGAGACACATCACAGTTCTCCAACCAGGAAAGAACGTGCGTTACACCGAAAGTATAGCATACCTCCTGAAATGCGCCGGTTGCTGCACAGTTAGGCCAGCATTAGAGGAGCGCTTGTGTACATTGACGGGCGGTGATGATTCCATGTACACTCACTCACGTTATTAGCGGCGCGAGGAGCTTTTCTGACCAAGCTGATGCAGGATAAGCACAGAGTGCGGCGTGCGGTGGCCAAGCTTATCCAGCGTGCGCCCTGGATTGCTGTTTCGGCCCGGTGGTTCTACCGTCTGACACAGCCGCGCTTTTCTGCAGGTGTGGTTGGAGTCGTTCTAAACGCCCACGGTGAAGTGCTGCTTGTCGAGCACGTGTTTCATCCCTATCATCCATGGGGTCTGCCAGGCGGCTGGGTTGGCAGGCGCGAAGACCCATCAGAAACTCTTCTGCGCGAAATGCGAGAAGAACTGGAGCTGCAAGTAAACGTTGGGCCTGTCTTGCTCGTCAAGCTCGACTATGATAATCACATTGACATGGCATATCTATGCCAGCAGGCTGGACCAATCGGTGTGCTCAGCGCGGAACTGCTCAGTTATCGGTGGACACCGCTCAACGATTTGCCCAGACTCCAGCCATTTCATCACTTAGCCATCCAACGGGCGCTTGAAATTGGTGTGAAGGCTCCATGACAGCAGGACTTAGCGGCCTGGGGACGCGCAGGCGCAGCCGATCCGGCATTCCATTCCTACCCATCATATCCATCATGATGCTGCTGGGCGCAGCCGGCCTGTTTGTGCTCGAACTCGTGACTTTCAGCCAGCAGGCTGACCGACTGCCGAGTGACGTGACCGTTGCTGGGGTGCCGGTGGGCGGTCTCTCCCCAGGCGAGGCCGTCACGCGCTGGGAGAACGCGCTGACACAGCCTGTTGTACTCTGGTACAATGACAGTCCAATTCTGATTGACCCCGCTGTTTTGGGCTTCCGCATTAACAGCGCAGCCATGTTGGCCGAAGTCCGCGCCACTGCTGATATTGCAGGCAGCAACTGGCAGCGCTTTTTCTACTACCTTACCGGACAGGAAGCTCAGAATCCGATCAACATACCCCTCGTGGTAGACTATCAACAAAACCTGCTTGAACAATTCCTGCGCGACATCGCCCTACGCTATGATCGTCCGCCTGGAAAAGCGACTTACGACCTGCAAACGCTGACAATCAGGCCAGGCCCAGGAGGTTATGCGCTCAACCAACGCGCTGCTCTTGCAGCAGTAGACGCTGCGCTGCGCAGCCCAGACTCGCGTTCAGTTATGCTTCCGGTTGAAAGCACCGGTCAGGGTTCAACAGACCTCAGTGTGCTAAGGGACATGATCGTTGAGTATCTCGACACACAGGGGTTTCTCTACGACGGCCAGAACACGGTGGCTTCCGTCTACGTCCAGGACCTTCAAACCGGTGAGGAGATAAACATACTCAGCGATGTAGCCTTCTCAGCCGCCAGCACAATCAAAGTCGCTATACTGATTGATTACTTTCGCTATTTGTCACTGGCGCCGACAGACGAAGAAGCCTACCTCATGGCAAACTCGCTGTTGTGCAGCAACAATTCGTCTTCCAACCTCATCATGCAAATCATCGGCGGCGGAACGAATATCTTCAACGGTCTGGCCAGCGTAACAAATACTGCGCAGTACCTAGGCGCACGCAACACGTTCATTACTGCCCCGTTCATCCTCGGCGTTGAAGGACAGCAGCTCGGCTCAATTACACGCCCGCAAACATCACCCAACCCGAACCACAATACAGACGCTGACCCTTTCAACCAAACGACAGCGGAGGACTTGGGAACCCTATTTGGCATGATCTACGATTGTGCTAACTACGGCTCTGGGCTGATGGCAGCCTTCCCAAATGGCGAGTTCACCCAAAATGAGTGCCGCCAGATGCTGGAGCTGATGAGCGCCAATGACCTAATGCGGCTGCTGCAGGGCGGGATTCCACCTGGCACGCGCATCTCGCACAAAAATGGCTGGCTGTCCACAATGCACGGTGACGCAGGTATTGTGTTCTCCCCCAACGGCCGCAATTACATCATTTCGGTGTTTCTGTGGGAAAACACGGATTTCTTCAGCTTCGAACGAGCCTGGCCTCTTATCGAAGGCATCTCACGCGCCGCCTGGAATTATTTTAACCCGGAAAACCCGCTGCTCGCGCCCCGCAGTGATTTGCCCCCAACTGCAATGGAATGCAGCCCGCAAGATGGAACAACAGGTTTTCTGCCGCCGTTTGGTCAGGTTAACCTCAACGACATTAACGCTTGGAGACGCGTGCCATGAAATACGTCATGGCTGCTGCCAGTTGATTTAGAAATGCACTCAGCGCAGCGTGCAGTCGCAGTCATCAGCTCGTGTCAATGGCATTGCAGCGCTTCAGCAGCAGATGGTTCTGACCGTGCTCATAGCGGTACTCAACGCTGTCCATCAGCCTCTTAATGAAATACACACCCCACCCACCCGGAGGCGGACTGCGAGTGTCTCTCTGGTCAGCTTGTGTATCGGCTGTTAGAGGGTTAAAAGCCGGCGCGCTGTCTGTGATTTCGATCAACAAGCAGCCGGGTGAGGGGGAACTACAAGCTATCAGGATGCTGTTTTCGGCGTTTTCACCGCCATACCCATGCTCAATGATGTTCGTGCACGCCTCATCAACTGCGAGCTGGCAGTGATGCGCTGCAGTCTCGTTGAGGCCAACGGCGCGCGCCGCTGCCGCCACCGTGCTGGCGGCCAGCCTGATGTCGCGGTAGCTTGCGGCAATCGTTAGCGACCAGCTTTCGGTCATCGTGCGCGCTGCTGGCATGATCAGAAGCCGTTCACGGCCTCAGCTCTTGACGGGTAGATCTTCATAAACGTGTCTAACCCCGACAGCTCCAAGACTTCCAACACACGGGGCGCAGGCTCGGCTACTCGAATGTCGCCTTGCAGGCTGCGCGCTTTCTTGAAGGCTGTGACAATTTCACGCAAACCGGCGCTGCTCATATAATCCACCTCGCTTAGATCCAGCACGACGCGAGCGCTGCCAGCGTCAACTGCGCCGGTCAACGCTTCCCCAAAGGCGGCAGCCGTCGAGCTGTCAATGCGCCCTTTGGCCTCAACAATGGCCACCTCATGTATATAGGACACATTTACCTCTAACATGTTTTCTACCTTCTCGCCAGCGCATCATGCGGCGCGGCTGCCAGATGCCACCCGATACTATTATGCCACAGTCTCGCGAGAGCACTTGCACAGGCCACACAGCAGATGCTCATCTGAAACTCGAATCCGGACGGTATAATCCCGTTATGTAAATGGAGTAGCGGACACCCGAGGCAAAGCGTGAATGGACTGGGGCACGGTGCTTGTTCTTGTGATCTGGCTCAGCGCGCTTTTGTTGATCTGGCAGCGAGCAGAGGTCAAGCGTCGCAGGGCTGTCACGATCCTGCTGTTATTCGTCGGCTTTCTCACATGGTACTGGGCTGATTTCCGCGGCCTGGCAAGCGCTTTCTGGTTGGCGCTGGTCCTCTCTTTGATTGGCAGTTTCCTGTTTTGGCTGCTGATCGGCCGCTACAACCCTGTCGGCTCAAGCGACGATATTCAGGTTATCGGCATGGACGACTAACAACTGCCGCAGCAGCGGCCCGTTTTCAACCGCTGCTGCGGCGGCTTGGGCAAAAGGCTCAACCAATGACTTTCAACGGAATAACGTCTGCGTTCTGCAGCATCAGCACACTGGCGCGCGCGGCAACTGCCTGCGACAGCTTAACAAATGCCTGCCCTGCTTGACTTTCCGGCGCGCTGATTACGATAGGCCGGCCATAGTCACCGCCTTTGCGAATTTCGGCATCCAGCGGAATGCGACCAAGGAACGGGACGCCTCGCTGCTGCGCCAGGGTTTCACCGCCGCCTTCACCGAAGAAATCGCCCGCCATATTCTCGACAACGCCCACGATCGGCACATTGAGCGTCTCAAACATAGCGATGCTTCTCAGGGCGTCAGATACAGCCACTTCTTGTGGTTGGGTCACGATGATAGCCCCTGTCAGCGGGAACGACTGTGCTAGGGACAATGGCGCGTCACCAGTACCGGGCGGCAGGTCTACGATCATGTAATCCAAATCGCCCCAGTGAACATCGGTGAAGAACTGACGAATGGCGCTGTGGAGCATCGGGCCGCGCAGTATCATTGGCTTATCTGGTGATGTGAGAAAGCCGGTGCTCATCAGCTTTACGCCGTAGGCTTCAAGGGGAAGCATTTTGTCGTCGGCAACTCGCGGCCGACCGTAGCCCAGGCCTGCCATGGTAGGAATGTTGGGATTGAGAATATCAGCGTCTATCACACCAACGGACGCGCCGGCATCGGCTAACGCTACCGCTAGGTTAATGGCAACTGTGCTCTTGCCTACGCCCCCTTTACCGCTGGACACCGCAAGCAGGCATTTCATAGGCACTTGCACCAGACCTTGCATTCGCCGGTCTGTAGGGACTTGAGCGTCCCACTGTATGTCGAGGCGATTAATCCCCGGTACGTGTCCAATAACAGCGGCATTGCACCGCTCAAGAAAGACGTTCTTGAGCGGACACGCAGGCGTCGTCAGCACAATAGTGAAACGCGCTGTGTCTCCTTCTACAGTTAGGTCACGAACCATATTGAGCGAAACGATATCTCGATGCAGCTCGGGTTCGATTACAGTAGACAGCGCGGCCATGATCTGCTGCTGAATGTTGTCCATCTCTCTCTCGCTTGTCTATTCAGAAAGCCACATTAGATACTATAGACACTCTTGTAACATCTGTCAGCGGCTTTTGTTGGATCTGTGCTGGCGGCAGCGCCTGCTGCAGTAACGCACTTCATCCCACCGGCGTGCCCATTTCTTACGCCACACAAACAGTCTTCCACATACCGGGCACGTCTTCTGAGGGAGATCGGCCTTCTTGACACCGCGCAACAAACACCATCCCTGCTCACAAACCTGCGTGCCTTGAGTGTTTCACGAGACTTTGAGGAAAAGCTGAACGACAGCTGAGAAAAAACGTGAACCCCGATTGGTCAGTCGGGGTTCACATACATTGCTAGTTTAAGCCTTAACTCTGCGCTTCGCCTTCGTGGGCCTGACGTTCACGCTTGCGAGCCAGCGCGGCTTCTCGTTTTGCCAGGCGTGCCGCCTTCTCCGCCTCAGCATCAGTTTCTGGCTGCGACGCAGGCGCTGCCGGGGCAGCCTCGGCTGTCATGACTGCAGCGCCCTGGGCGTCAGTCTTGGCCGAGGACACTGCACGCTCGGCTTTCTTGCGTTCTTTCAGAACGTCAGAGTGCTCCCAACCGCCCCGCGCCTGCATTTCTTCAAGCGCGGTGGTGGGGGCAATGCTCTTCCAGTACCGCAGTTCTTTGGAGAGCTTCTTCTTATCGTAGATGTGATGCGTCGTCCGATCGTAGCTTGCCAGCTCGTAGTCGTGATCCATCTTGATCGCGTCGAACGGGCAGAACTCAGCGCAGTAGCCGCAGTTCATGCAGATGTCAATATCAATGTAGAAAGCCTGCGGTTCTGGAATGGGCCGGCCAGTGTTAGGGTCCTCTCCGCGCACAATCCAGATGCACTGCGGCGGGCACACTTTTGCACAAATGCCACAGCTAGTGCACCAATCGTGACCGGGTCTTTCAGGGTGATCGTAATCTTCTACCACCAAGAAAGGGACAAACCGGAAGCGTTCTGGCACTGCAATCTTCTCATCAGGGTACTGAACAGTGTATGCGCCCTGTGATTTTGGCCCCTGGCGAATCTGGAAAATCTCATCGCCGATGTACTTGCGGCCTGCGTACCGAATATCGTCAATGTATGTATTGACTAAATGCTTCAGGGTAATCAGCAACCCCCGAACGATGCCCTGTCCATATCCCGTCATACGCGCTCTGCCCCTTTACAATTACAACTTTCTCAGCGATCCGTTTCACCGAGCACGATATCAATACTGCCCAGTATCGCTACAACATCCGCCACCTTCTGGCCGCGGCACATTAAACCCAACGGTGTTAGGTTGATGAAACTGGGCGCGCGCACGTGATAGCGCCACGGATTCTGCGTGCCTTTTTCATCTCCGGCGGAAACGACGTAGAAGCCGAGTTCACCCTTAGGGTTCTCAACCCGGCCATAGGCCTCACCCAGCGGCACACGGGGTGTGTGAACGGGCTTTCCCGCCATGATCGGCTCTCCCTTGGTGCGCTCCAGCCGGGGCAGTATCTGCTTGAGGATGCGAATGCTTTCGCGCATCTCCTGCATGCGCACCAGGTAGCGATCGTAAATGTCGCCGTTAGTTCCAACTGGAATGTCAAAATCCAGCTCCGGGTAGATGCTGTACGGCTCGGCGCGGCGCACGTCGTAGGCTACACCGCTGCCGCGCAGCAGCGGGCCAGACGCGCTGTATGCGATCGCCTTATCGCGCGGCAGCACGCCTACCCCGATTGAGCGCTCTTTGAGTATCTCGTTGTGGGTTAGCAGGGCCTCATACTCGTCCAAAAACCTGGGCAAGCGCTCGTTCACGATTTCTGTGATGTAGTCAAGCGTGTTGTAGTCACGCACCTTGTCGTTGACCAGATTGGCCACACCGCGGATACGTTCCGGCAGATCTTTGAATACGCCGCCAAAGCGCATGTAATTGCACATCAACCGGCTGCCAGCGGTGGCCTCGAAGATATCCAGGATTTTCTCGCGCTCGTTGTTGGCATACAGCATCGGCGTGAAGAATGCGCCTAGGTCGTTCAGCAAAAAGCCGATTGACCACAGATGGTTCACAATGCGTGTCAGCTCCACCATAAGCACCCGAATGACTTCGGCTCGATAGGTTGGCGGCTGATAGCGTGCCCCTAGGCTGAGCAGGTGCTCCACAGCCAGCGCGTAACCCAGGTTATTGCTCATGCTGCAGATGTAGTCGAGTCGGTCAGTAAACGGCATGTTGTGCAGGTAGGTGTTGCGTTCGCCGATCTTCTCGTGGTTACGGTGCAGGTAACCCATGACCGGTTCAAGCGATTCGATCGTCTCGCCGTTAAGGGTCACCACCATTCGGAAGACGCCGTGTGTGCTTGGGTGATGAGGCCCCAGGTTGACTACCAACCGGTCGGTTGCGATGCCTTCACCGCTCAGCTCCTGAACATCCACACCCAGCCCCAAACCGCTGTACAGGGCCTCTTCCGAACGATCAGTCAAGCGTGAGAGGTCAAAGTCAGCCGGATAACGCACATTCTTGCCGTAGGGGTTGCGCTCCTCAGCGCGGTAAACGTGGCCGCTAGGCCAGCGGCTGTCAAACGGTTTGTGCTCCTGCTCGTAATACGCTTCATACCAGTCCTTGCGCATGGGATGGCCAGCAAAGCCTTCCCACATAAGGATGCGTTTGAGATTCGGATGGCCAGGGAAGCGTATGCCATAGAGGTCCCACGCCTCGCGCTCCTGAAAATCTGCGCCCGGCCAAACGCTGACAAGCGAAGGGATTTCCGCGTCATCGCGCGGGGTCTGCGCCTTAAACACCAGCGCCGGCCCACCAGAAGTGCGGTAGGCGTGATAAACCATTTCCATCTCGTCGCTGATGCCGAGATAGTCTACTGCCGTCGCGCTGGATAGGTAGTCAAAACCCAAGTCGTCGCGAATAGCACGAGCTACCTCGACCAGATGGTTTCGGTCAACAATTATACCTGTGTAACCCGGCCGTGTATCAGGCCTTACAATGCGCGGGAATCTGGCTTCTAGAGCAGCGGCAGCCGCGGCAACGTCGAGTTCAACTGCGTCCGGCGTAATGATATCCATTACGTCATTCATCCTTCCCTACTAACCTCGCGTGCGCGTTTGCGCGCCAGCGCTTCTTCACGTTTGCGCATCCGTTCAGCTTTCTCTGGGTCTGCCTCAGCTTCCTGGACAGGTGCGGCCGCAGCGGCGCCTGTGCCGTCGGTCTTAGTCTCTGCTTTACCAACCAGCATCGGGGCTGGTAGGTCACGCACACCATACGGTTGTCCGGCAGCTGCCAGCTCAGCCTGGCGTCTGATGATGTCCATCTGGCGCGGGTCAATAATGTCTGGCCCCAAAATCGGGATTGGTGTCGGCTCTGATGGGCCAACACCATACCATGGCACGTCATTCATATTCGCCAGTGATTGCCCATCAATCTTCTTCTGAAGGGCGATCATGCCATACAGCAGCGCCTGTGGCGTCGGCGGGCAGCCAGGCACATACACGTCAACCGGCACATACTTATCAATCCCGGAAACGACGTTGTAGCCCTCTTTGAATGGCCCGCCTCCGCTGGCGCAAGCGCCCATAGCCAGCACGTATTTCGGTTCGGGCATCTGATTGTACAGGCGAACAATCGGCACGACCATTTTCTTGGTCACAGTGCCGGAAACGATCATTAAGTCAGACTGGCGCGGGCTGGCGCGCATCACTTCAAATCCAAAACGCGAGAAGTCGAAGCGAGACGCTGCTGTGCCGATCATCTCGATAGCGCAGCACGCCAGGCCAAATAACAGCGGCCACATGGATGACCGCCTGCTCCAGTTGTAAATCTTGCTGAGGCTGGTGATGGCCAGATTGCTCTGCAGCTCCTGGGGTATCGGGAATTCTGTATCGTTTAGCTCGCGCAGGTTCAGCTCACTCATACACCACTGATCTCCTCATACCACTCCCGCAGGATGTCGCTCAAAATCTCATCGTTCGCCAACGCAGGATCGTCAGCAAAATTAGGCAGCGCAATTACCCGCTCGAAGATGTCATTCAAGCCAAGTGTCTCTAACTCTGCCTCAGGGTAACGCGCACACAGTCCAAGCACAATTTCATAGGGTGTGTCCCAGTACAAAGGATTGGCTGGCTGGGTGCTGTCGGCCATTACAGCTAACCTGTTCTATTGTGCCTCAAACGCCGAAAAAAACAAATTCTCATCTTATTATTTATTGGCTGTCTGCCTGCAAGCTGCTCAGGACGCGCTCTGTGTCAATCTGCGCCCGCTGTAGACGCCCGCTGTAATCTACATACACCGATTTCCATTCAGTGAAACTATCCAGCGCGGTTTGCCCCGCCTCGCGCATTCCATTCCCTGTCCCACGCGTTCCGCCGAATGGAAACTGAATCTCCGCACCGGTCGTGCCGTGGTTTACGTACACAATGCCGGTTGTCAGGTCGCGAATGGCTCGAAAAGCTGCGTTTACATTTTCGGTGAAAATGCTGCTGGAAAGCCCATAAGCGGTTCGGTTGTTCACGTCAACTGCTTCTTCAAGTGTGACCACTTCCACAATTGACAGCACGGGGCCGAAAATCTCCTCCTGCTCGACGCGCATGCCGTGTCTGACACCGTCCAGCAGCGTAGGCTGGAAGAAAAAGCCACGCGGCAAAGCTGCTCGCTGACCGCCTATGAGCACCTGTGCGCCCTCCTGGCGGGCAACGCCAATGTAGCCGCTTACTTTGTCCAAGGCTTTCTGGTTAACCAGCGGGCCCATGTCTGTCTGCTCATCCAGACCATCGCCCAGCCGCAAGGCTCTGCCCTTCTCTACCAAGGCGTCCACCAGTTTAGGCTTGATGCCTTTCTGAACGATTAGGCGGCTGGCAGCTGTGCAGCGCTGACCGGTTGTGCCGAACGCGCTCCAGATAATTGCCTCAACAGCGAGATCGAGGTTGGCATCGTCCATTACGATGATGGCATTTTTGCCGCCCATTTCTAGAGTGACCTTCTTGCCGAGGGCCGCAGCACTTACGTAGACCTTCAACCCCGTTTGAGTGGACCCAGTAAACGAAACAATGCGCACATCGGGATGCGAGGCCAGTGCCGCGCCTGCTTCGCCTGCCCCAAGCACGAGATTCAGCACACCCGGGGGCAGTCCGGCCTCTTCAAATACACGAACAAATGCCGCCGAGACAGCGGGAGTGTCCTCGCTGGGCTTCCATACCACGGTGTTGCCGGCTACTAAAGCGGGCAGCATTTTCCAACTCGGCACTGCGACGGGGAAGTTCCAGGGCGTGATTAGCCCAACCACGCCCGCTGAGTCGCGCAGCGCCATGCCGAACTTGTTCGGCATTTCAACTGGTGCTGTGTAACCAAACAGGCGGCGTCCCTCGCCGCCCATATAGTAAGCCATATCAATGGCTTCCTGCACATCACCCCGCGTCTCTGCAAGAACCTTGCCCATCTCCTGCGTCATCAGCCGCGCCAGCTCTTCTTTGCGCTTCTCGAGGAACTGCGCGACGCGAAACAGAATTTCGCCGCGGCGCGGCGCTGGAGTAAGGCGCCAGCTCTGGTAAGCAGCTTTTGCAGCTCGCACGGCGTCATCTACGTCTGCGCCGCCGCTCCGAACGGCGTGCGCCAGGATCGTTTCTGTCGCAGGGTTCAACGACTCAAAGGTCTCCCCAGAGCGCGACACGACCCACGCGCCGCCGATGTAGTTCTTCACCAAATCAGCCATGAGCGCCCTCACACCAAGAAATAATTAAGAATATGTAATAAATAGCGGCCTATAGTGTGCAAGTATAGGTTGCACAAACTTCATTGTCAAGAACTTCACAATCTTGACAGAGCGCGGCTGTGACGGTTCACTGCACACACAGCACACGTGCCCCCTCCAGTCCCACTTGGCAGTGAAGTGCGCTGCTCGCAATGCCAACGCGGTCATATTCGGCTTTCATAGCAGCAGCAGCGGATCTGGCGATGTCAGCCGAGTCGCACACTGCGCACAATGTGGGGCCTGCGCCGCTGATAACCACCCCCAGCGCCCCCACCTGCTTAGCGGCGGCGCGCACCTCTGCTAATCTTGGCATTAGGTGGGCGCGCGCCGGCTCTACGATACCATCAGACTCCATCGCCGCTGCCATTTGCGAGATATCTCCCCTGTAGAGCGCGTCAATCAACAGCGCAACCGCCGCTGTTTGCGCAGTCATCAACGCCAGCGGCACAGTCTCTGGCAGGACGGCCCGCGCCTCGACTGTAGGCACGGCAATATCGGGCGTTATCAGCCCCAGCCACAAGCCGGGTGGCACAGGAAGCCGCCGCACACGGTGACCCCCAGCGATCAGGATAATGCCACCCAGCAAACTGGGCGCGATGTTATCAGCGTGGTAGCCGCTGACCCGCGCCTCTCCTTCCAGGCAGGCTGGCAGCAGCGCCTCCTTTGTCAAAGGCGTCCCAAAAAGCGCGTTGACGGCTACAGCAGCTGCAACAGCACTGGCGGCGCTGCTGCCCAGCCCGCTTGCCAGGGGCAGCCGTTTGTGAAGCACCAAGTCTACCCCCTGCTGCACACCGATCGTGTCTAATACAGCCTGAGCTGCTACAGCCGCTGTATTCTTCTGTGGATCAATTGGCAGAGCGCCGCTGTCGCCTTCTATTCTGACAATCGCTGTACCAGGCGCGCTACGCAGGGTTGCGCGCACAACATCACCCGGTTCTTCAAGCGCCAGACCCAAAATGTCGAACCCAACACCGACATTTCCCATGCTTGCGGGCGCAAAGGCTTCGGCTGTGGAAAATGGCATGATTGATGTTATCCTTAACGGCAAAAGGCACAGCGCACAGGCGGTGAATTATATATGCTAAGCGTCCTGAAGTGCATAGACTGCGGCCACGAGTACCCGATCAACGATGTCGTCTATACCTGCGAAAAATGCGGCGGGCTGCTCGACGTCATTCACGATCTCGACACACTAAAGCGGACGGTTAGCTGCTCGACCTTTGATGCTCGTTTGGGCGCGCTCGATGCGCCGTACAACAGCGGTGTCTGGCGCTACAAGGAGTTGATTTATCCTGAGATTGCGCCAGATTATATCGTCAGCCGTCCAGAGGGCAACACCAACCTGTATCGCACGCCGCGCTTAGCTGCATGGGCAGGCGTGAACACGCTGTACTGCAAACACGAGGGAGAAAATCCCACCGGCTCGTTCAAGGATCGCGGGATGACCGGTGGTCTTACACAGGCGCGCAGTTTGGGTATGACGCGCGTCGCTTGCGCCTCAACGGGCAATACGTCCGCTTCCCTGGCCGCCTATGCCGCCTTTGCCGGCATCGAAGGAATCGTTTTTTTCCAAGACAAGCAGGTTGCACTGGGGAAGCTTTCGCAAGCTGTCGCCTACGGGGCTACATGTGTTCAGGTCGCGGCAGACTTTGATCGCAACATGGAGCTGGTGCGCCAGATAGGCCAGGACCTCGGCATCTATGTGCTCAACTCGGTTAACCCGTTTCGCCTTGAGGGCCAGAAAGCGATCGTGTTTGAAATCGTGCAACAGCTTCGCTGGCAGGCACCAGACTGGATCGTGTGCCCAGGCGGAAACCTGGGCAACAGCTCTGCTTTTGGCAAAGCGCTCTATGAATTGCGCGCGCTTGGCTTTATAGACCGCATGCCGCGGTTGGCAATCATCCAAGCAGAGGGTGCTAGCCCGCTTTATCACAGTTTTATCCGCGGACTTGACCGCCTAGTGCCCGTGAAGGCCGAGACGATTGCCACTGCCATCAAGATCGGTAACCCCGTGAACTACAGCAAAGCGGCGCGCGCCCTGCGCTGGACAGACGGTGTTGTCGAGCAGGTTACTGACAACGAAATTATGGACGCTAAGGCTGTTATTGATGCCCAGGGAATCGGCTGCGAACCCGCCTCAGCGTGCTCGCTGGCGGGCACGCGCAAGTTGGTCGAGACAGGGGTCATAAAGCCAAATGAAGTCGTCGTTGCCGTGCTTACAGGCCATCTGCTCAAAGACCCGGATGCAACCATCGGCTATCATCGCAATGCTCTGGAAGGCATCGAAGCTGCGTTTCCGAATCGGGTCTATCAGGCTGAGCCGTCAGTCGAGGCTATAGCAGCTATAATTGCCCAAACGCAGCCGCTTGTCGCTCGCTGAGCTTTGCCCGGCGTTATGCTACTGGCGAAAACGCCACTCCCACATGTCCTCCAGCCTATGGATGTTTGGGGCAGAACGAGGAACAACAGCCAGGGCTTGTTCGAGGTCGGCGAGAATATCGTCCGTGTCCTCGATTCCTACAGCTAAGCGCACCAGATTGTCTTTGATTCCCAGGGCCAGTCTTTCTTCAGTGGTTTTCTCGAAATAGCTCATGAGCGCAGGTTGTTCGACCAGGCTCTCAACACCGCCTAGGCTTGGTGCGATGTACGGTATGCGCAGGCGGTCGATAAATGCTGCCGTAGTTTGCAGGTCACCAGCGATTTCGAAACTCACTACACCGCCAAAACCTTCCATCTGAGCAGATGCTATCGCGTAGTCGGGATGTGATGACAACCCAGGATACCAGACGCGCGCAACCGCTGGGTGTTTTTCCAGATACTCTGCAACCGCTTGAGCAGTGCGATTTTGCTGCTTCACACGCACGCCGAGTGTCTTGATGCCCCTATCGAGCAGATAGGCGTTTTGCGGGTCTACCACCCCACCCAATACGCCTCGCGCTTCCCGCAGCAGTTGAATGCGGTCGGCGCTGCCCACGACAACCCCCGCGAGCAGGTCATTGTGGCCTGACAGGTATTTGGTCGCGCTGTGCACTACGAAATCAATGCCCCACTCGAGCGGCCGCTGATTGACTGGTGTTGCGAACGTGCTGTCAATCAATGTGCGCACGCGATACTTGCGCCCTAAGGAAGCAATACGCTTCAAGTCCGCGACACGCAAATAGGGATTGGTTGGGCTTTCTGAGATAATAAACCGGGTACGTTTGGGAATAATCGCCGCTTCCAACGCCGCGTAGTCACCCATCTGGACCACTGTCGTGTCAATCCCGAAACGTTTGAGGAACGTCTGGCAGAACTGGCGTGTGCGCCGATAACAGTCGTTGGTCATCACGACATGCGCGCCGCTGGGCAGCGTTGAAAGCAGCAGAGACGTGACGGCGTTCATTCCCGATGCATACAACACAGCGTCTTCGCCCCCATCGAGCGCGGCCAGTCTTTGCTCAACGGCGCGCACCGTCGGGTTACCATAGCGCCCGTACTCCTCGCGCTCTGCACCATCTCCCCAGGTCTTGCGCGACATGAAATCTATCAGGTCTTGGGAACTGGAGAACGTATAAGTAGCTGACTGCACAATGGGAATAGTCAGGGCGTGGTGCGCCTTCTCCCGCCGCACGCCGCTGTGGACAGCGCGTGTGCTGCTGCCCTCTGTTCTCTGGTCGCTGTCAAAAACCTCGTATTCGCGCAATGCCGTCATGGTTACACCGCCCTTTCTTCGGAATCAAAACAGGCCGCATCCTCTTCGTTCACGGCCTGTGTTACACCCTTGCGTCTGCCATCAAAAAAGACTTCGGCTGAAGTCTTTGAGGTCGGTTCGCAAACTGACGTCACTTGCTCACGCCAGAACCCGCTCTCATCTCCCGGAACCCAGTTCCGTCGGAGTTGGCACCTTCCCAGCGCCTAACTGGGGGTTGCCGTGGTTTCACAGGGCCGTTCCCTCCACCACTCTGGATAAAAGAATCCAGTTGCTGTTAGCTGTTAAGGTGCGGCATCGCTGCATTGCAAGCACTGTAACACATACTCAGTTCAGACGCAAGCATTTGACTCGGCCAAGTCGGCTTAATTCGAGTGAGACTCTTTGGACTCAAGTGAATCCACTTATACTAGAAACGATAATCGACTGTTGGGAGATGCCTGTGGAAGCACGCCTCGATGTTACAATCATGAGCGGTGTTGACGATGGCACGGTGTTCCGAATTACGTCTGAAGAAGGCGCAGCCATTCTGCCCGACGGTACATGGGTAGTCTCCATTGGTCGTCATGACGACAACGACATCTGTCTGATTAACGACACATTCGTCTCCAGACATCACGCCCGCATTCACTGCCGTGAGGACGGCTTGTGGCTTGAAGACTGCGGCAGCACCAACGGAACGTATATTGAGACGCCCATAGAGGACTTGCAGATAGACCAGATCGCGCCAATCGCGCCAGGGCAGTTGTTTCGCGTAGGACGTACTTGGATATGTGTCAAACCGGCTGACTAAAGATGCCCACAATCGAACTGAAAGACATCCTGATCAACGCGCGCCAGGAATCGCACCGCATGCAGCACTACTACATTGGTGTTGAGCACCTCTTTGTCGCGCTTCTTGAAATCCAGGGCGGTTTAGCTCGCAGCTTGCTCGAGGCCCAGGGGCTAGCGCCTGAATACGTCATTGACGCTGTCAGGCGCAAGATCGGCAAAGGAAGTCAGCGGCGGTTGTGGGCTGGTACACCTTACACGCCGCGCGCTAACGTTGTCATCAACATCGCGCAGGACTTGGCCAGCGGAGATGGGCGCACAGAGATCAACGAGCGCGATCTGCTTATCGCTATTGTAGAAGAAGCGGACAGCATGCCAGCGCGCGTCGTACGCGCGCTTGGGGTGGACTTCAACCGCCTTGCGGAAATGGCGCGCACACATGTCCTTAACGATAAAGCTCCCCAGCCGTATGTCCATGTCGAATTCAGCTCTGCTTTTGATTACACCAACAGCCTCAATCATGAGCATTTGCTCATCCTGCGCCGGATGTTCCACAATTACTCACGCATTCGCATCGAGAGCCGCCTTACAGGTGGTTATTCGGGCGCTCTTGTGCTTGTTGTCACGCCTATTCACGCTGACTCGCGTGAGGACGCAGCAATCGTTGTCAAGATTGACGATCAGGAAAGCATCCTCGATGAAGAGAGACGTTACGAAACGCACATTCGAGGCACTCTTCCGCCGCTAACTGCCCGCCTGGAGAATAAACCAGTCACGCCTGAAGGGTCGAGTCTTGCCGGATTGGGCTACAGCATTGTTGCCAAGCCCGGCAAAGCACCTCAGGACCTGCGAGCTGCTGCAGCCGAGATCGGCGTTAATCGGCTGGGCGACTGGCTGCGTGACCAACTGTTCGCCCATTTTGGGCGCGCTTGGTGGCAGCAGCAGCGCCCTTTCCGATTTCAGGTTTGGACTGAGTACGACTGGCTGCTGCCCCCTCTCCTGACGCTCCACGTGACGCCGGATTACGTAGAGCCGGGCAGCACACACTTGCTGCGGGTTCCGATCAGCCGATCGCGGATGGCGCCGATCGTGCCCGGCGACTACGTCACCCTGGAGAACTTCACAGTCCAGCGCACTTATCCGGACCGCAACGCGCTCCAGGTCTCGCTTGGGCGTGGAAGCGAGTCCACCCGCAGAGCTTATAAGATCGAGATCACGGGCCTTGACTCTGGCAGTGCTGGGCACTATCGCGGCGAGGTTCTGGAGCGGATAGTCGGGCAGGTTTGGAAAACGCGGCGCGAATGGCTGCTGGCCGCAGTTGAGGCGCTTGAACCGCCCTTTGCCGCTGATGCCCAGGTATTGCAGCTCGATGGTCTGGGCCAGCACGAGCTGCCCAATCCAGTTTTCGCTCATGAAACGCTGCTTCAGTATCACATCAGCGGCTCAACCAGCAAGATTCACGGTGATCTGCACCTGGGCAACATCCTGATCGGCCCCGGCAACAGCGCTTTTCTGATCGATTTCGCACAAAGCCGCGATGGTCATACACTGTTTGACTGGGCCACATTAGAGGTAAGTCTGCTGAGCGAAGTGGTGATGCCAGTCGCCGGAAACACCTGGTCAGATGCTGGTCTTGTTTTGACGTGCGTTGCGGCGCTCAACGCGCATGACAGCATCCCCGACCTCGACCCCGCTGTTTCAGAAACCATGTCCGCCGTGGCAGCCATCCGCGATATCGTGAATGAACTGCTTGCCATACCCAGTAACTGGGCTGAGTATTATGTTGCGCTGTCTCTCTGCGCACTGCGCGCTGTTACCTGGCACACCATGTCCTTAGGCGCTCGGCGACTGATGTTTCTGATATCGGCCCTGGCGATAGATGAGCTGCACCGCAGGCCGCCGCAGGTCTCCGAAACAGAGACTCCCTCGCCTGACGAAACAGACGCAGCGTGAGATTGACGAGGCCTACAATCGTCGCACTACTTCTGCAGTGAAATCGGTCGTGCTGGTGTAACCACTGCCACGCGGTGCAATATCAGCAGTACGTGTGCCTGCATCCAAGCTTGCCTCTACAGCGCGCTCCACGGCCAGGGCTTCGTCCTCTAGTCCCAGGCTGTAGCGCAGCAGCAGCGCCGCGCTGAGAATCGTGCCAGTGGGGTTTGCCTTTCCCAGGCCAGCGATGTCGGGGGCAGAACCATGTATCGGCTCGTATAAACCGAACCGCCCCGAACCCAACGATGCTGACGGCAGCATCCCCAAAGACCCTGCTAGCACTGACGCTTCATCGCTGAGAATATCGCCAAACATGTTGTCCGCCAGAATCACGTCGAAGCTGGCAGGACGGGTGAGCAGATACATGGCACACGCATCTACCAACACATGCTCAAGTGTCACCTCGGGATAATCCTCATGAACCTGCACAACAGTTCTGCGCCACAACCGCATGGATGCCAGCACATTGGCTTTATCCACCGAGGTAACATGCCTGCGGCGCTGCTTTGCTGCCTGGAACGCGACCCTGGCTACCCGCTCAACTTCGAAAACGCTGTACAGATTAGTGTCATATGCGCTGTCACCGTCCCCCTGTTCCTGTCGTGGGCCAAAATACATGCCTCCTGTTAGCTCGCGCACAAACAGCATATCTACACCCTGAAGCAGATCAGGTCGCACCGGCGCGTGCTCGGCTAAGGCAGGATAAGCCTTCACAGGCCTTAAATTGGCAAACAGTCCAAAGTGCTGCCGCAGCTTCAGCAGCCCTTGTTCTGGCCGCACAGCCGCTGTCGGATCTGACCACTGCGGCCCACCGACGGCCCCTAAAAGAATTGCGTCGCTTTGCTCGCATAACTTCAAGGTGTCGTCAGGCAGAGCGCTGCCAGTTGCGTCAATGGCACAACCACCCAGAAGAGCCTCGTTGAATGCGAATTCGTGCCCATATCTGCTTGCCACAGCGGTGAGCACATGTACAGCTGCGGCCGTTACCTCTGGCCCGATGCCATCGCCCGGCAGCACCGCGATAGACGCCCTCATTTTCACTGATCCCCTTGTCTGACAAGCGGGGCCGAGCACCACGCTCAGCCCCTTGTAGATTCGCTCAACACACCAAGCAAAGCCTAGATAGCGCTTGGTTAGGCTATAACTGCCTGAGGTTGATTCTTCGGCGCCAGACATAGCCCATATTCGACGCTGTCTACCAGCGCATACCAGCTTGCCTGAATGATGTTCGTTCCGGCCCCAACTGTGCTCCACCGGTGGTGGCCGTTCTGTGTGTCAATCAGCACGCGCGTCGTCGCGGCAGTGCCCTTGTTGCCGTCGAGAATGCGCACCTTGTAATCTGCCAGACGAAACTCCGCAAGCTGTGGATAAAGAGGAACGAGCGCTTTGCGCAGCGCGAGGTCGAGCGCGTGTACCGGGCCGTTGCCCTCAGCGGCCGTGTGCACTATCTCGCCGTTAACCTCAATCTTGACCGTTGCCTCTGCCAGCGCTCCCCTGCCCCGCCGCTCTTCCACAGTGGCGGTGAAATCAATCAGCGTAAAGAGCGGTTGATAATCAGGCTTTGCGCGGTGCAGCCGGATGGCTACAGAGGCCTCAGCTCCCTCAAACACATAGCCTTCGTTTTCCAGGCGCTTGATCTCTTCCAGGACGCGCACTGCCTCATCACGCGACACGTCCAGCCCGAATTCCTCCCCTTTGCTCAGCAGGTTACCTTGTCCGCTCAAATCGGAAACGAGCACGCGCGTTTCATTGCCCACCAGAGCCGGGTCAATGTGCTGGTAGCTGTCCACATTGCGGCGGATCGCCGCGACATGAATACCGCCCTTGTGCGCGAAAGCGCTCCTGCCTACATAGGCCAGGTGGTCATCTGGGGCTAGGTTAGCGATTTCAGCCACCGTCCGCGCCAGCGTCGTAAGCGATCGCAGGTTCTCAGGTGGAACGCAGTTATAACCCATTTTCAGCTGCAAATCGGGTATGATGCTGCACAGATTGGCGTTGCCGCACCGCTCACCATAGCCGTTTATTGTCCCCTGGATGTGAACAACGCCGGCTCGAACTGCCGTCAGTGTGTTTGCGACAGCCAGTTCCCCATCGTTGTGCGTGTGGATGCCCAGCTGCACATTGGGAAACGCTTCTTTCACCATTCGGACATACTGCTCCACTTCCCACGGCATCGTCCCGCCGTTGGTGTCGCAGAGCACGACACAGTCCGCGCCTCCTTCGACAGCCGCCTGAATCGTATTAAGACCGTATTCCAGGTCCAGCTTCAGGCCGTCAAAGAAATGCTCAGCGTCGTATATGACCTCTTTGCCCATGTCCTTCAGGTAAAGCAGGCTGTCGCGGATCATCCGCAGGTTTTCCTCAGGCGTTGTCTGCAGCACATCGGTTACATGGAGCATAGATGTTTTGCCGACAACAGTCACAACCGTGGTGCGCGCATCAACCAGCGCCTTGATATTGGGATCGTCTGCTGGGTGGCTGTTCTTACGGCGCGTTGATCCGAAAGCAGCCACTTTCGCGTGATGCAGTTCAAGCGTTCGGACGGCTTCAAAATAGGCCGCGTCTTTTGGATTAGAGCCTGGCCAGCCCCCCTCGATATACGCAACGCCCAACATATCGAGCAGACGCGTGATTTTGAGCTTGTCAGCTACTGAGAGCGAGATTCCCTCGCGCTGTGTTCCATCGCGCAGGGTTGTGTCATAGATTGCTAGTGCGGCTGTCATGTTAGCTTCACCTTTTTCATCACCACTGCTGGCCGCAAAAGACCAGATCGTTACAAGGCAAGCGTGTTAACGCGGCTTGGATGGGCCGCCTCGTATGCGGCGATGTCGGCGTCCAGTCCTAGCAGGAAGCCCAACTGGTCCACCCCGTTCAGCAGGCAGTATTTGGCGAACGGGTCAATCGGAAAGGCGACGCTGCGACCATCAGGCAGCGTCAGCGTTTGCGCTGCCAGGTCCACCGTCACCCGCACCTCCGGGTCTTCATCCACCAGGTTGTGAAGCCGCTGCAGGGTGTCTGAATCGACCACGACCGGCAGCAAGCCGTTTTTGAGAGCGTTGTTTTTGAAAATGTCGGCAAAGCTGGTGCTGATAACAGCCTTGAATCCAGCTCCTTTCAAAGCCCAGGGCGCGTGCTCGCGCGAGCTGCCACAGCCGAAGTTGTCACCGACAACCAATACTTCTGCGCCCTGGTGTTCTGGACGGTTGAGAACAAAATCAGGCCGCGGCGCGCCGTTAGCATCATAACGCCAGTCTGCGAACAGATTTGCCCCTAGTCCGGCCTTGTCCGTTACTTTGAGAAAACGCGCCGGAATGATCTGGTCAGTGTCAACGTCATTGATTGGCAGTGAAACTACCTTACCGCTAAACGCTCTGATAGGCTCCATCAGCTGTACACTCTCTCCATCATTTCACGCGGGTCAGTAATGACACCGTTCACAGCGCTAGCTGCAGCCGTCAGCGGGCTGGCGAGGAACGTGCGCCCTCCCTTGCCCTGACGTCCTTCAAAGTTGCGGTTGCTCGTGCTGACAGCGTACTGCCCCGGTTGAAGCTGGTCGCCATTCATAGCGATGCACATCGAACAACCGGCTTCGCGCCACTCTGCCCCTGCGGCTTTGAACACCTCATCCAGCCCTTCTGCCTCGGCTTGTGCCTTAACGCGCTGCGACCCAGGAACAACCATCACGCGGACACCTTCTGCCACGCGTCGTCCTCGCAGCAGATTTGCCGCCTCGCGCAGATCCGAGATGCGCGAGTTGGTGCAGCTGCCAATAAACACTACATCCACAGGCTGGCCAAGAAGAGGCTGGCCAGGCTTGAGGTCCATGTAGCGCAGCGCTTTGTCAAGCGCGGTGCGTTGGTTCACGTCCTTCACGCCATCAGGATCGGGCACGCGCCCATCAATTGGCATCCCCATGCCTGGGTTCGTGCCGTAGGTGATCATTGGGGCTAGCTCATCGGCCACGATACGCACTTCGTTGTCGAAAACCGCGCCTTCGTCGCTGGGCAGCGCACGCCACCTAGCGACAGCTCGATCCCAGTCTGCACCTTGGGGGGCCAGCGGCCGCCCTGCAAGGTATTCAAACGTCGTATCATCCGGCGCTATCATGCCAGCGCGCGCGCCGCCTTCGATAGACATGTTGCACACAGTCATTCGGCCTTCCATGTTCAGGCCGCGAATAGCTTCGCCCATATATTCAAAGACATAGCCAGTTCCACCGCCAACACCGATGCGGGCAATTACCGCAAGGATAATGTCTTTGGCCGTCACTCCAGGTCGCAGGTGTCCATCAACACGAACCGCCATTGTCTTGGGCTTGCTCTGCAGTAGGCACTGGGTAGCAAGCACATGCGCCACCTCGCTGGTGCCAATCCCGAACGCCAGCGCGCCGAAAGCGCCGTGTGTGCTGGTGTGGCTGTCGCCGCACACAATCGTCATGCCTGGTTGTGTCAGACCCTGTTCAGGGCCGATCACGTGCACAATGCCTTGGTTCTCTGTCCCCAAATCGAACAGCGGAATACCGAAGTCGCGGCAATTCTGCCGCATCACATCAAGCTGCGCCGCTGCCATGGCATCCGTTACAGGGATGATTCCAAGAGCATTGCGCGGCGTTGTGGGCGTGCTGTGATCCATCGTGCCCAGCGTTCGACCTGGTCGGCGCACCCGCAGACCGCGCTCCCTAAGCTGAGCAAACGCCTGCGGGGAGGTAACTTCGTGTACCAGGTGCAGATCAATGTAGAGCACTGCCGGTGTCTCGGGTGTCTGTGGGCGAACAACATGCTGTGCCCACACTTTTTCAAACAGCGTCTGCGGCTGTGTCATAGGACGTCCCCTGGCTTCCTTATCAATTCACCGATGTGATGCTACTGCTTACCGCTCGTTAAGCTAACTGTCGCTGCCTCACCCTCAGGTTTCTGCCCTGCTAGACCCATCACCGCAATCATGCGGTTAAGCGCCGCCAGGTATGCCTTCACGCTCGCCACTACGATATCATCGTCAGCCCCGTAGCCGCCGAATGTTTTCGTCCCGTCTTTGGTCGAAATGCGCACCGTCACTTCACCTAAAGCGTCAATGCCCTCAGTGACGCTGTGGACGCTGTATTCGATCAACGTGTTTGGCGCTTTGACGATGGCGTCTATTGCGCGAAATGAGGCGTCTACCGGGCCGGTGCCGACAGCGGCGTGAATCACAGTCTCGCCAGATGCGTTTCTCATCTTGACGGTAGCGGTCGGCATGCCCATTGTGCCACAGGTCACCTGAATATCAACCAGCGAGAAAATCTCCTCTGGGCCGTGAAATTCGTCGGCCACCAGTGCCTGCAAATCAGCGTCCGTTACGGTTTTCTTGGCGTCTGCCAAGTCTTTGAAGCGCGCAAACACCTGGTTCAACGCCTCACCTTCGATGTTGTAGCCCAGCTCCTGCAGCCTTACTCTCAGCGCGTGGCGTCCGCTGTGCTTGCCCAGCACCAACTGACTCTGGGTAAGCCCCACGCTTTCGGGCGTCATGATTTCGTATGTGCTGGCGTTCTTGAGCACACCGTCTTGGTGAATACCGGCTTCGTGTGCGAAGGCATTGCTGCCCACAATGGCTTTGTTAGGCTGCACAGGCATGCCAGTGTAGTTACTCACCATGCGGCTGGTCTTCATGATCTCGCGTGTGTTGATATTCGTGCGCAGGTTGAAGAACTGCGGACGGGTGCGCAGCGCCATAGCCACCTCTTCAAGGCTGGTGTTGCCGGCGCGCTCACCGATGCCGTTAATTGTGACTTCCACCTGACGCGCGCCTGCCAAAACGCCTGCCAGCGTGTTTGCGGTGGCCAAACCCAGATCGTTGTGGCAGTGGACAGACCAGATGATACCACTGCCTGGCCCAGCGCCGGGTGTTTCAGCGATCAAAGTGGCAATCGTCTCCTGCCACTCCTGAGGCGTCACATAGCCTACCGTATCGGGGATATTTAGCGTCGTTGCGCCGCACTCCACTGCCAGCGCGCACACCTGGATCAGGAAGTCCAGCGCTGTGCGGCCGGCGTCCATCGGGCTGAACTCAACATCCTCGCACAGGCTGCGAGCCAGCGTGACAGCCCGCCGCACTCGCTCAAGCGCTTCTTCGCGGGTCAGGCCGGTCTGGTATTTCAGATGGATATCAGACGTACCGAGAAACGTGTGGATACGCGGCTTGGCAGCATCCTTCACTGCCTCCCAGCACGCCAATATGTCTCCGTCCACAGCGCGCGCCAGGCCGCAGATTACTGGCCCATCTGCCGTGCCAACTTCACGTGCGATGCGCTGCACCGCTGCCAGATCGTCCGGCGAGGCAGCTGGAAATCCGGCCTCGATGATATCCACGCCCAGCCGTGCAAGCTGGCGAGCGATCTCCAGTTTCTCGGCGCTGGTGAGCGTAGCGCCAGGGCTTTGCTCTCCGTCGCGCAGCGTTGTATCGAAAAACAGCACTACACCTTCGTCAACATTTCGTGCAGGCATTGGGTCGTGATCCCTTCCGCTGATGCCAGTCGGTCAATTATTGTTTGCTTGAGATTAACAAGATCATCATCAGTCACAGGACCACCCCCTTTCTACTCTTGTATCCACTCTCTCACACAAAGACGCTTACTCCTGTTTGATTCGCTTGGCGTTCAGGAACGGCATCATGTCGCGCAGGTTTGCGCCTACCTCTTCAATCAGCAGACTTTGTTCCTGCCTGCGCCGGCCGGTGAAGTACGGACGTCCATCGCTGTTTTCCTTGATCCATTCGCGGGCGAAAGAACCGTCCTGTATACGTTGAAGCACACTGTCCAACTCTTCCCTCACCATGCCTTCAATATGATCGCCAACCACATAGCCGCCGTATTCAGCTGTGTCGCTGACGCTGTACCACATGTAGCTCAACCCGCCCTGATACAGTAGGTCAACGATCAGCTTCAGCTCGTGCATACACTCGAAGTAGGCGACCTCTGGCTGATAACCCGCACGCACAAGAGTATCGAAAGCGGCGCGAATCAGCGCGGTTACACCGCCGCACAGAATTGTCTGTTCGCCGAACAGATCCGTCTCAGTTTCCTCTTTAAATGTCGTTTCGATTACACCGGCGCGCGTGCAGCCAATCGCTTTAGCGTAAGCGAGCGCCGTCGCCTTAGCGCGGCCGGTTGCGTCCACTTCAACGGCAACCAACCCTGGTGTGCCGCCGCCGTCCCGAAAAACCTCGCGCACACGGTGACCGGGTGCTTTGGGGGCCACCATGGCTACATCAACACCAGCAGGTGCTTCGATCTGCTTGAAGTGGACGTTGAACCCGTGCGCAAACATAAGCATGCTGCCGGGTTTGAGATTGTCGCGCACGGACTCGCGGTAGACTGCGGGCTGCAGCGTGTCCGGGATGAGTATCACAACAATATCCGCAGCGCGGGTTGCGTCGGCCACCGACATTACCTCCAGTCCGTCGGCAAGCGCCTTTGCCCGGCTCTTGCTGCCTTCGTGCAAACCGACGACAACGTGCACGCCGCTGTCATGTGCGTTTAGCGCGTGGGCATGTCCCTGGCTGCCGTAACCTATAACTGCTACGGTCTTACCGGTGAGCAGGGCGAGATCAGCATCTTGATCGTAGTATAGAGTTGCCATTCGGCATCGTCTCCTGTAAGAGCGCCACTGTGGCGACTGGACGCAAAGTTTGGTGGAACGGGTGGGCACAAGCACCTGCCTGCGCCCATCCGCTGTGTTAGAACCTGCTTAGACGCTGTAGCGCTGACCGTTAGTGCTTGTGGCCAAAACGGGCGGCTCATATTGGGTATCGAGAATGCGTGTGCCACGCCCCATCGCTACCACACCTGTCCGAACCATTTCGACGATTCCTATGGGTCGCAGTTCGTCAATCATCGCCTCCACCACGTCCTCCTGGGCGGTGATCTCAACAATCAGGACCTTCGGTCCAACGTCAACGATACGCGCTGGGTAGCGTTCACAGATCGTCGTGGTGGCGTTGCGGGCATCTGGGTCCTCAGCCCGCACCTTGACCAGCGCCAAGTCACGGCTGACATACGGCTCCTGCGATATGTTGCGCACCTCGATCACGTTGATCAGCTTGTACAGGTTAGCCGCGATCAGGTTCGCGTTTGCCCGCTTTACATCCACGACAATCGTCATGCGCGAGATGTGCGGTTTATGCGTGCGACCCACCGTGAGGCTGTCAATGTTGAAATTGCGCCGCCGAAAAAGACTAGCTACCCGGTTGAGAACGCCCGGTTTGTTTTCGACGAGCGCGACAAGTGTCTGCTTTTCTGTCTGCTGCAGCTGTTCCTGGTCCATGGCTATTTCTCCTCTGGTTTGGGACGACGAAGCATGTTGTGCAAATCTGCGCCAGCGGGCACCATCGGATAGACGATTTCCTCTTTCTCGATCACATACTCGATCAGCGCAGGCCCTTTGGTGCTGCGCGCAAACGCGACTGACTCTTCAATCTGGCTGCGCTGGGTAACGCGCATGCTTGGGATACCATAGGCTTCAGCCAGTTTGCAGAAGTCCGGGTTGTACATAGGCGTAGCCTGGTACCTTTCTTCGTAGAAAAACTCCTGCCACTGCCGCACCATACCCAGAAAGGCGTTGTTGAGAACAGCGATGTTGATGTCCACTTTCTCCTGCGCAGCTGTTGCCAGCTCGCACATGGTCATCTGGAAACCGCCATCTCCTACAATTGCCCACACTTCCTCGTCAGGCCGGCCAAATTTGGCGCCAATCGCCGCCGGCAGGCCAAAACCCATGGTGCCCAACCCGCCGCTGGTCAGCATCGTGGATGGACGCTGGTGTGGATAATACTGCGCTTCAAGCATCTGGTGCTGTCCCACATCAGTGACAGTGACCGCTTCCCCGCCGGTGTATTTCCACAGATCATTTATCACTTGGGCGCCCAGCAGTTTATCGGTTTGCTGGTGTACAATGTCGCGTTCATCACTGTCTTCTTGCCAGTCGCGAATGCGCGCTATCCACTCAGGATGAGTCTTGGTCTCAACTGATGGCAGGAGCTGAGCAAGCACAGTGCGCAGATCACCGGCAATTCCAAGGTCCACGCGCACGTTCTTGTTGATCTCAGCCGCGTCAATATCCACATGAATCTTGCGCGCGTTTACGGCATAAGTCTTCAAGTTACCCGTAACGCGATCATCGAAGCGCATACCTAGCGCAATCAGCAGGTCAGCTTCCTGAATGGCGAGGTTACAGGCGGCTTCACCGTGCATACCCATCATTCCCAACACAAGTGGGTGTCCCTCAGGGATAGCGCCCTTGCCCAGCAGCGTGAGTGCCACCGGAATCCCGGCCCGCTCTGCCAGCTCCTGCAGCTCCCGCATTGCGCGCGATTTGAGAATGCCCTGCCCTGCAAGTATGATAGGCCGTTCAGCCCTGTTGATCATGTCGGCTGCCGCACGGACAGTCTCCTCGTCTGCCCGTGCCGGCGGCCGGTAGCCTGGCAGCACGATTTCTCCCTCAGGGTAGATAAACTCGGTTTTCTCGATCTGCACATCCTTGGGCACATCAATTAACACAGGGCCAGGACGGCCAGTCCGCGCAATGTGAAACGCTTCGCGAATGGTGTAAGCCAGTTCGTTGACATCAGCGACCAGATAGTTGTGCTTGGTCACAGGCAGCGAAACACCTGTCACATCGGTTTCCTGAAACGCATCAGTCCCGATCGCGCCGCGTGGAACCTGCCCGGTGATGCACACAATCGGTGAGGAGTCCATCATCGCCGTGGCGATACCGGTGATGAGATTCGTCGCTCCCGGCCCGCTGGTGGCAATCGCCACGCCTACGCGCCCTGTTGCCCGCGCGTAGCCGTCCGCCATGTGGGCTGCCCCCTGCTCATGACGCACCAGCACGTGGTGAATCTGCGGGTACTTCGTCATTGCGTCGTATGTGGGGAGAATCGCGCCGCCGGGGTAGCCGAACATAACCTCCACACCCTCACGCAGCAGACACTCCATGATGATCTCAGCGCCGCTCAACAACATCAGTGCATCTCCTGTGTATAACTAGTCGCCATGTGCGATTTCGTGCTGCGAAACATACGTCAACCAATTGTGCCGATCTGGTTTTTGCCCCGATACGATCCCGAAGAACGCTTCCTGTACAGCTCTTGTTACAGGCCCAGGACGCCCTGTGCCAACCGGCAGCCGGTCAACTGAACGAATTGGTGTAATCTCTGCGGCTGTGCCAGTGAAAAACAGCTCGTCAGCCAGATACAGCATATCGCGCGCCAATGGCTCGAAGCGCACTTCAACGCTCATCTCTTGTAGAATTGTCAGCACACTGTCTCGGGTTATTCCCAGCAGAATGCTCGACCAAGCGCCCGGCGTGTAAACCGTGCCATTTACAACGGCAAACAGGTTCTCACCTGCGCCCTCGCTGACATAACCATTTATGTCAAGGCCAATTCCCTCTTGGAAACCGTTATCGTGCGCTTCCATAGTAATGAATTGGCTGTTCACGTATTGGCCGCCGATTTTCGCAAGCGAGGCGAATGTGTCAGGCGCAATGCGCCGCCAGGAGCTGACCTGCGCATCAATGCCCTGTTCGAACGAGTCGCCACCAAGATAGCGCCCTAACTCATATGTGTAGATGATGAACTCCACAGGGCACGACTTTCGCCCCTCAAGGCCGGGCGGGCCTGCGCCGCGAAATACAAGCGGTCGAATATAACATGCCTCATGGGCGTTCCGAGCTACCGTTTCAATTACGGCACGGTTAATCTCATCTGCGCTGTAGGTGATGTCTAGCCGGGCAATCTTACAGGAGTTCAAGAGGCGTTTTGTGTGATCCTGCAGCCTGAACACCGCTGGCCCTTTAGCGGTTGCGTATGCACGCACCCCTTCAAACACGCTTGAGCCGTAGTGCAGAGCGTGCGTGGTTACGTGAACACGAGCGTCGGCCCACGGCACAAGCTGGCCATTCATCCAAATAAACTCGGCGTTCGCCATTATCGCATCGTCCCTTTCATCGCGGGGCGCGAAACAAAGCGCTCTCCAATGGGTCTAGTTGGTGTAGGCATCGGAGAGCGCAGTATGGGTAGGCTGTTGATCGTCGTCATCGAACCTTGCTTTAAACGGATGCGTATTGTTTTCCTGGTCCGCTTGTGCAGGCTGGTATATATCTGTCCAGGGGCTTGTCGCCTGCATAGCGACAGTTCGCGTCGACTCTTGTGGGTGTGGTGTCATGTTATAGGCTCTCCTGTGTCGCAGCACGATTCTTCTTCAAGAAAAAAACCAGCCCCCTGGCTTGGGGGCTGGTTCTAATCGTCACCTACTGCGGTCGTCCATGCCACCCAAGCCATCAAAACCCGTCAATAATAAGGACGAGTACATCTACAGAGATGAGG